>Ga0172370_10004550_pt1 | contig 18481 bp, 26 predicted proteins | sample LakKiv5m_FD_114538 | JGI IMG/M metagenome (GOLD analysis project Ga0172370, IMG submission 114538) | Freshwater microbial communities from Kabuno Bay, South-Kivu, Congo - kab_022012_11.5m | ecosystem: Environmental > Aquatic > Freshwater > Lake | place: Democratic Republic of the Congo...
AAAAGCCTGGGAACAGTGCTCATGCAAGAGCCGGTGACGGTGCGTTCCCAGCGTTCGGGGACCATAGAAAAACTCCACGTCACCCAAGGGGACAAGGTAACGCGGGGACAAACCCTGGCGGAACTGAGGCCTTCACCATTAAAGAACGAGAGTCAGGTCGCTCCAGAGGAGCTGGTGCAATTAATTGCTGCAACAGACGGGGTAATCGCCAACTGTATATTAGCGGTGGGCAATGAGGTTTATCCGGGCACCCCTATCTTTCAAATAGTGGAAGCCGAAAGCATCAGGATCACTGCCCGGACCAGCGAAATCCGGGGCGCCCAGGTGCGCGATGGACAGGCGGCGATAATCAAAATGGGCTCGGGCCGGGAATTTGGTGGGGAAGTCATGGAGGTCAGAAAAGACCTTGACCCCGCCGTCCAGCAGTATGAAATTTTGGTGAAGTTTAACGAGTCACCTGACCCTGCAACGGTGGGCGAAGAGGCGGCCGTAATTATCGCCACGGGCCAGGAGACTGCGCCAGCCGTACCCATCACCGCGGTCACTTCCAGGAATGACCAGTATGGCGTGTTCGTGGTTGCTGAAGGCCTGGTACATTTCCGCCCCATCAACCTGGGCGTCCAAAATGGGAAATGGGCCGCGGTCCTGGAAGGGGTAAAAGAAGGTGAATTGGTCATTGTTACCCCCGAGGCGGCCAGGCCGGGGAAAGAAGTGCGCGCGGAAGTGATGACCGCGGCCTCCATGGAGCAACAATGGACTTAGCAGTTTATGACCTGAAGCAGCATAGCGGCCGGTTCATCGCCACCATCATCGGCGTGGGCCTGCTGTTTACTATCGTGCTGGCCATGAACGGCCTCTACCGGGGCAATATCCACGATGGCTTGGCCGTCATTCGAGACACCAACCCCGATCTCTGGGTAGTGGAACGCTACCGGGGCGGGCCCTTTAACGAGCAGTCCTCCCTGGCCGAGTATTACCATTATAGTGTCAAGGCCGTTCCCGGGGTGGAGAAGGCCTGCCCTTTCATTTATTACACCGTGGAACGGCAGATCGGGGGCAAGAGCCGGCATTTCAGCATCGTCGGCTACGATGTCTTCAGCGGGATGGGAGGACCAAAAGAGCTCTTTGCCGGCAGGAATATCGAGCAGGCACATTACGAAATGGTGGCCGACAAAAAATTGGGGGTGCATCTGGGAGATCAGGTTCCCTTGGGGCTGCATACCTACACGGTGGTAGGCATGACCACGGGGAGGGTTGATACCAATGGAGACCCCCTGGTGTTCCTCTCTTTGCCTGACGCCCAGGAAGTGATCTACCAAAAAGATAATGAGGAGGTGCGCACTCAGCGCCAGCGGTTACTGCGGACGCTCTCCGGCCTGAGCTTTCTGTCTCCGGCCATGTCGCAAAAATTACTCACCGCCCTGGCGCCGGACACTCATATTATCAACGCCGTCCTGGTGAAGCTGAAACCCGGGGCTAATCGAGCCGAGGTCACCCGTCATATCGAGCAGTGGCTCTATCTTTCGGCTTTTACCACCCCTCAAGAGGAGCAGTTGATGCTCAAGGGGAAGCTGGCCGGCATGACCAAGCAGCTTTTACTCTTCCGCACCCTGCTGTCTCTCATCTCAGTCGTTATTATTTCGATGGTGATTTACACGTTTACCATGGAAAAAATTCGCAGCATCGCGGTCATGAAGCTCATCGGCGCCCCCAATTGGGTCATCGTGCGCCTGGTCATGGAGCAGTCCTTGCTGTTGACCATCAGCGCTTTTTTATTTGGCCTGGTCCTGATTCAAATCACCTATCCTTACTTCCCCAAGACCATCTTGCGTGTTCCCGGGGATGATCTGATCACTTTTGGAGTGGCCTTTATGGGCGGCATCCTCGCCAGTATTCTGGGGCTTCTGCAGGCTATTAAGACCCCGCCCGCCATGGCCTTGGGAGGATAAGTATGGAAGTTTTGGGGATTGAGGGCCTGAGCAAGATTTTCGGTTCCGGACGTTTGGAGGTCCGGGCTCTGGAAGATATCACTCTTTCCGTGTCTGCCGGTCACCTGGTGGCCCTGCTGGGCCCCAGCGGCTCCGGCAAAACCACCCTGTTACTGTGCGCCAGCTTAATTCTGGACCCGACTGACGGTAAGATTGTCTTTGACGGCCAGACTATCTTTCAAAAAAACGGCTGGTCCGGAGGAGTTGATATCCGCCGTCTCCGCCGGGAAAAGATCGGCTTTATCTTCCAGTCCCATAACCTTATTCCCTTTCTCACCGCTCGCCAGAATGTGTTGTTTCCTCTCGATCTGGTGGGCTCAAACGGCCACTCCGCCCAGCAGCGGGTCATGGAACTCCTGGAATACATGGAAATCGCCGACCGGGCCGATTACCTGCCGGCTCTGCTCTCCGGCGGCGAACAGCAGCGGGTGGCCATCGCCCGGGCCCTGGCCAACAACCCCCGCCTGATTATGGCGGATGAACCCACCGCCTCCCTGGATACCGTGCGGGGCAAGCGAGTCATGGAAATGCTTAAGAAGATCGCCAAAGAGAATCAATCGGCGGTGATTGTGGTTACCCATGATGTCCGGATGATCGAGGGCTTCGACCACGTTTATCATTTAAAAGATGGCCGGCTGTATAGCGATCATAATCCGACCACCGGGACCCCAGCCACTGACACCCTCACGGTTATTTCTTAGCTGAAGGTCTGCCAATTATGCCCTCTGTGCGGCAGGCGTGGCAGGTCCTCCCTGGCTCACTGCGATGATTAAGATGAGAAGTTTGCAAAAAAAGATGCTCGTTTTTGTGGTTCTGCCGGTGGCGATCATTTTGAGCGGTGTCGGTATTGCAGGCTATTTTTATATCCGCAATGGCCTTTCCAGCCGGTGGCAAGAGATCGCCGTTCTGCAAATGGCGCGAGCCGCCCAGCGCCTGGAAACGAGGCTAAACAATCCAGTTAATGTGATTGAAGCCTTTGCCCAAGCCGGGCATGAGCCCGGAGCCAAAGAAATTCAAGGCTGGCTTCTCAAGCAATTGGAGCAGCAGGATGGGGTTAGCCTGGTTAGGCTAACCTGGCAGGGGTCGGAAAAAGAGCGGGCAAGCGTAACCCAAGCATCTCCTGCCGAATATTTTTATCCTGAACCAGGGGGTGTCTTAGGTCTCAGGTCCGATTTCCTGGACGACGCCGGCAACCCTGTGGGCCGGATTGAGGTCCAGATAACCTTCGCCTCGCTGATGCAGGATTTGCTCACCTCGGCCTGGATGCAAACGAATGGGGCCTGCCTGTTGGATGACCAGGGGAATTTTCTTGCCCATGTTGACGCTGGGCAGAAAAGCCTGATTTTCCCCCCGGCCAACCAAGACCCCCTCAGGCTAATGCTAATAAAAAATATTAAAGAGAAGCCTTATGGCATTATTAACAGTCAAAGTCAGGTAATTGGCTTCTATCGGCTCAAGTCAGCCCCTCTGGTCATCGTACTCCATGCCCCGAACAAGCAGATTATCACGCCGGTCCTGCATTTTGGCCTGTTTTATCCCCTGGCCGGCATCCTGAGCCTCTTCTTGATACTACTGTTCATCCGCATGGGAGTGAGACCCATGGTGAAATCGATCCAGGAAATATCCCGAAAAGCTACCCAGGTAGCCCAAGGGAATTATGGAGAGCCCTTGATGGGGCGATCCCAGGATGAGATCGGACAGTTGACCAGAAGCTTTAATAACATGGTGACGGGTTTAAAGGAGCGAGATTTTGTCACGGATACGTTTGGACGGTATGTCGACCCTGAAATAGCCAGGAAATTGTTGCAGCGACCAGAGGCAAGCCGTCTCGGCGGCGAGAAACGGGAAGTAGTCGTTCTGTTCGCGGATATTCGCGGGTTCACCTCCTTAGCGGAAGGCTTGAGCCCGGAGGCCACCATTCACTTGCTGAATCGCTTTTTCTCTGAAATGATCGCAGTAATCCAACAACATCACGGCATCATCGTTAACTTCTTAGGGGATGCCATCGTGGCCTTTTTTGATCCCCTGGATGCTCCTTTACCAGATACCCTTCGTCAGGCCCTGCGGTGCGCTCTGGAAATGCAGCAGGCCATGGACAGAGTCAATGCGCCCGATGGGAAAATCATGGTTCCTTTCATTAGCATGGGCATCGGCTTGCATGCCGGAGATGTGGTAGTGGGCAATATCGGCTCCGAAACCCGGGCCCAATATGGCATCATTGGCTCGGCGGTAAACCTGGCGAGCCGCATCCAGAATCAGGCGCAGGGCGGAGAAGTGGTTATCTCTCCTGCTATTTTTCGTCAGATGTATCCGGACTTGGCAATCGGAAGAGAGTTCCAAACCCAGCTAAAAGGGATTCCGGAACCAATCACCTTATACGCCATTCAAAATCTGGTATGATCTGGCTCCCAGCTGGTAGTAGCTGCTATATGCAAAGTCAAGATAGCCGGTTATTGAGCTAATCGTTTAGAATCCCAAGCCAGTCTATTTGTGTTTTTCCATCAAGATAGGATAACGCGTATCTTGCCAATAGCAAAGCTTTTAGAAAATACAAGCTATGGAACGAATATGGAAAAGACCATCCTCTCAAAAAACTCCCTTTCTTTATGGGTCGCCGTGCCTGGCGCACCAAAAAAAGAGCCGGAACCCTCGTGTGAAGGTCCCGGCATGATTCGCCCGGTTGTCCCGAAGGCTTGGGCCTGACGACAAGATTCCCCGCAGCATGGTTCGCATCAGTACCCACTTGATATTAACCCGGGCCGGCATCTTGTCTTGGTTGCCGACTCAGCGTGCGCCGGCTGGAGGCTGTGAGGTGATAGTTGGCTCTGTCAGGGGTTCTTGGTGCGTTTTCGGAAGGCCCGCCAGCACTCCCGGCAAAACCGACGTGTCTCACCATTGGTTTCGGGACCTCGGTAAGCCACGACTGCGGCTTCCCGGGGGTGCTGGGAGCAGTATCCCAATAGAGGGCGGTCATCCGGCGGCTTGGTCGTGGGCTGCATCATCCGTCTCCACCGGCCTGATCCGTCCCGACTCCAGCCACCAGATTTGAATCTCGGGGATGGGTGAAGGCTTCGCTTCTTGCGCGGTAGCGAAAATTATGATCGTGTCAAAGTCCGGCTGGATTTCCAGCAGGAAGTCAATAAGCGCGGTCCGGTTCGAGGGGTCAAGCAGGTCGGCTTCATCGATCACGAGCAGCCGTGCCCCGGCCAGTTTCGCCAGGACATATTGAAAGGCCACCCCCACCCGGAATTTTGCCGATTTGCTCAGGGTGGCAAAAGGGCACCCGCTTAACTCAATGTCCAGACCCTCAGTCAGGGCCAGGGACCGGCCGGGGAAAAGGTGAACTGAGGCGACGTCCAGCAGGTCATTGACCGGCCCCAGGGCCTCGGCAATCAGCCGGGAGGGTAGGCCGTCCGGTGCCAGAGCCTTGGCCAGGGTGTCGTAAAGGGTCACCTCGGCCTCGACTTGGCCGATTTTCTCCTGGGCTTTTTCAGCCTCGGCTTTGCGGCGCCAGAAGTCGCTTACCGCATAGAGGAGGTCCTGGCCCCTGGCAAGCCGGGCATCCAAAGATGCTATCGAATTGTCCAGGGCAGCCGTGGCCTCGGAGTTGGCCGTTTGTGACCTAAGCTTTTCAACCTTTGCAGAAAGCTCCTGGTGAGCAGCCTGGAACAGGTCGAAATCTACCTGTCGGTCCTGAGCGGCCTTGAGTTCGGTTTCCAGGGTGGCCACTTCTTCTTGCTGTTCTTTCAGGTCGGCCTTCAACTTCTCGACCTTGGCGGGGTCGGGGGATGGAGTGCCTGGGACCGCGACTGTGCCGGCCTTGGGACATTCCAGCCCGGCACCAGAAAAGACAGGACATAGCGCCGGCCACACCTGGTCAGCATTGCCGGTTTCCAGGGCCTGGTTCCCAGCGATAAGCTCTTCCAAGATCGGCCGGTTGATCTTCAGGGCGTTGCCCAGTTTCTCAATTTCCTCTGGATCCGGGGGCTCAGGAAGATTTTCTTCCATGGCCGCCAGTTCGGATTCGAGTTCGGGAAGTTTTTCAATCTCGCCTTCCACCTTCCCCCGTTTGGTGAGGAGCTTGTCCCGTTCAGCCCGGAGCTTCACCAGACCCTCTTGAACTTCCGCTTCGCTGATGTCTGGGAGGATGTATGCTGTTTCTCCAATGGTGGCCCGGGCCGCCGGTTCCTCCACCTGAAACTCGTCCCGGAGCCGTTTGGCTTCCCGGCGTTTGGTGATGGCTTCAGTCTCCGCAGCCTTGAACCCCTTGGTGGCGGCAATCTCTCCCAAGTCCAGGGTGAGTTTGCGAAACGGCACGCTATCTTCCTCGTCACACAAGACGAACAGTCTCTTGGCGATCTCTGCCGCCGCCGGATTAAGCCCCGGGATCACCTGGAAGAGCAACTCACGCCTCTGCGTTTCGGGCCAATCCAGGAAGGTAAAGGGATCGCAGAGTATCCCGGGCCAGATAGTAAGACCCAAGTCTTCAGGGCCAGAGAAAGTCGAGGGTGACTTGGGCGTCTTGCGCCGGGTCCCGGTTCGGCCGTTGGCAAAGGTAAGGCTCACCTCCGCCGCTTTGCCGCCGTCCCGAATCAAGGCCGCCTGTTCCTGTTGGGTTTTGAGGCCCCGGGCCTGGCCAGTGAAGTACCACTGAATAGCGTCCCGGATGGAAGACTTGCCGGCCTCGTTTTCCCCAATAACCACATTAATGGGAGCCTGGAGATGGAGATCCAGAGATTCCAGGCCCAGAAATTGCCGGATGGTGATGTCGATGATTTTCACAACTCCTCCTTGGCCTTGCGGAAGTCGATGCGCTCGGTCCTTTTTGCAGTGGCATTGGCCAGAACCTGCCCAAGCAGGTCCTGCCGCCGGAGCTTCTTGAGACCCCGCTCCAGGCCGGTCTTGGTGAGGTTCAGGAGGGGCCAGACCGTCTCCCGTTCCAGTCCGGCTTCCAGGAGAAATTGCACCACCGCCCGGGGGTCCAGGTCATAGCTGGTGGCGATGCTGGGTCCATAAACCAGATCCCCCACCTGTATCGCCCCCTGATCCCTGACCCATTCCTTCAGGCGGGCGGCCAGCTCTTTCTCCAGGTTTTGCAGGGTTAGGAGTAAGGTGGCCGCCTTCTCCGCCTGTTCCCGGGTGGCCGGGGCCAGGACCTCCACGGGGACCAGGGCCTGGGCCATGACGGGACAATGAGCCGTGACGCCGCACCAACCGCAGAAGGAGCCGGGCTTGGGGTCGAAATGCTTCTCGGCCTCAATCTCAGCGATCTTGGCCTCCAGTTCCTGGGGCACGGTGCCCAGGTCTTCCGGGAGCAAGAGGATTTCCCTCTCGGCGCCGTAGCGCAGAAAATGGAGTCGCAGCAGGATCTCCTGGGCGTCCGGGTACAGGGCTTGCCGTACTCCCCAGCCGTAGATGCGGAGCTGCAGGTCCTTCTCTACCGTCTCGGGCACTACCCGGTTGGTTTTCCAATCCTGCACCACGACCAGGCCGCCCTGCCGGTAGGTAAAATCCACCACCAGCCGAAAGAAAGCGTCCGGGGCGAAAAACTCAGCGGGTTGCCATGCGCGGGTAAAGGCCAGCTTCTTTTCCACCCAGGGGTCTTTCATAGGGGGCAGGAGGAAATTGTTTCTGAACCGCTGAAAAATCTCAACCACGTCGGGATGATCGGAGGGGGTGAGCAGACCGTCGGCCCACTCCCAATCAGTTGTCTGGTTCGTATTTACCAGTCGGGATAGATAGTCGCCCACCAGCTTGTGGGAATCGCTCCCGATCTTCAGGGGTTCGGATTCACCCCGGGGAATTTTGTCCAGGCGCACCAACTTGTACGCCCAGGGGCAGCGATCAAACAAATCCAGGGCTGAGAAGGAATAGCCCGGGGGCTTTTTGGGGGTTGCCATGGTGCCTCCTTCAAAAAGGTAGGGGCCCGGGTACGGGCCCCTTTACCTATAGGTTAAAATAGAGACTTACGAGCGCCCTGCTCTGCGTTTCCTTTGGGTTGGGGAGGAGGCGCCGTGGGAATCTCATGGGGTTCCAGAGTAACCTTCACCCCGCCGATCATTTCGGTGACCTGTTCCGGTTCCGGGGCCTCCTGCTCCCCTCCGTTTCCGGGGGTCTGGCTTTGTGTTGCCGCGGCTGCTTGGGGTTCCGGTTCCGGGGCGGGGGATTGGGGTTCTGGGGCCTTTTTCTTGCCGTGACGGGGCTCTGGTGAGGCCGTTTCAACCACCACGCCCTCGGGGTAGAACTCTTCCGCCGTTTCCTGCTGGTCCTGGATGGTTTCTTCATGCGGGGCCACCAGGAGCTGCCGGGCCTGGGTTTCTACCGTCCCCATGCGTATCTGATGCTCAATCCGGCGCTTGGCGATGTCGTAGCCGATCTGGGCCAACTGCTCTTCCGGGCCCCGATATTCCAGAGAAACCACATAGACCACCATGCTCTGGCCGGTGGTGGGAATCGTGACCGTCTTGGGACTCAAAACCATGTAAAGGGGAATCCCGGCCAGGGGCCCGCCCGTAATGGTCTTGATCAGAGCCAGGGATGAAAGGATGGCGTTTACGGTGTTCCAGGAGGTGGTCCGGAACTTCCAGACGCCGCCCACCCGGTCCACGCCCTGCAAGAGGACCTGGAGCGTCCCCAGGGTCTTGCACTTTTCTTTCCCCTGGTAAAGCGGGTCCTGGCGTTCGCAGGGGCAAGCCACCTGGAAGTATTTCCCGTTCTCGCCGGTGAGCTGGGAGGCCTCTTCCCCATCGCCGGAACACCAGCAGCGGTTGCCAACATAGCAGGAGTACCGGGTCAAGAAGTTGAGGTCGATGTCGTCGTAAAGCAAAAGGACCGGGATCTCCGTGAGTTTGGTCGCGCCCTGCTGTTCCAAGTACCTCTTGGTGAGTTCGGCGTCGGGCATGAGTCGCCCGGCCTGGTCCCGTTGCATGGTGGTGATAACGAAATGGTCGAGTTTCTTGGGCTGCGCAAACTGCTTGCCGCCCTGGGACGTTTTCATCTCCCCTTTCTCGCCGATCTTGACTTTCCCTCTCTCTGCGAGCTGGGGAATCAAACCTTTGATCGCCATAAATATTCCTCCTTACCCTTGGGGTATTATTTGCCGTCGATTAAGCAGGCGCCGACATAGATCGAGGCCCAGCCGCCTACCAGTAAAAGAAAAAGACCGACTGCCTTCAGCCGGTCTTTCCAGGACACGCCTCTTTTTAAGGGCCAAAAGACCCACAAGAGGGTTTTCATGTCACAACCCCATGGGCATCACTACTGAGAAGAAAGAGGGGTCGCCCACTGCTCTGATCCGGAAAGGCCGGTTGGAAAAGTTGCCTTCCATCTCCACGGTTTCGGCGGTCATGGCCGCCAGGGGGTCCAGGAGAAACCGGATATTAAAGCCAAAGGCCGAGAGGTCCGGGGGCTGTTCCGTTTCCTGTCCCTGTGGAGGAGTTTCCTCTTCCTCCCTGCCTTCCTCTTTCCCGGCCTCCTGAGCAGGGGCCGGGGGTTCGGCTTTTTCTTCGGTCCAGGAGACAATCTCCAGGCCGTCGCCGATATCCGGGTTTTCCGATTGCAGGGTTACATGATCACCCTGGGGCGTGAAGACCACGCCCTTAAACTTCTCGGTGTTTACCAAGGCCAGACGCTTGAGGGTCCGGAACATTTCTTCCCGGTTAAACGTCCACTTGACCGTGAACCATGTGGGGATGATTCGGCGATACTCCGGGAACCGCTTGTCGAGAAGCCGGATGGTCAAGGTCTTGTTCCCAGCCTTGGCGATCAAGGCCTGGTTTTGTACCGCCAGGCTGACGGTTTCGCAGTCCTCCATGAACCGCAGAAGCTCCGTCATCCCCTTTCTTGGTACCAGGATTCCACCCTCTCCCAACAACAAGCCCGCGAAAGGAAAGGTGTGCTCGGTTAAGGTGAGCCGGTGGCCGTCCGTAGATACCAGCCGGAGGGCTTGGCCCTCGATGTTCTCCCAGAGGACAGAGGAAAGGTGATACTGGAGATCGTCCATTGAAATAGAAAAGATAACACGCTTGATCATCTCCTTGAGGGTACTGGAAGGGATCTCCAAATAGCCCACGCCTTCCTCGGCGTCCGGAATGGGGGGGAACTGCTCTGGATCCAGGCCGTGAAGCCGGTACTTGGCCTCCCCCTGGAAAATCTTGAGGTTGTGGTTTTCGGTAGTCTCCACCTGCAGGTCACCCAGGGGCATATCCTTGACTAGGCTGGCGAGCTGGTGGGCCGGTACGGTAATGGCGCCAGGGGCCTCAATACTGGCGGGGCAGAACCCCTTGTAACTGACCTCGAGGTCCGTGGCCGAAACATGGATGCCGCCGTCGCCGTTGGCCTTGAGGAGCACGTTGGACAGGATGGGCATGGTTCCCCTCTTATCCACCACACCGAGAACGGCACCTATGGCTTTTGCAAAATCAGGTTGTGAAATAGAGCACTTCATCGTTTTCCTCCTGTTGGGATTCGTCGAAATTCGGTTCAAAGAGATTCTCGTCCAGCCGCCATGTGGTCATCCAGACCGGCGATTCGCTGGTCCTCACAATTACAATCCACGCACCTGTAATGATAGGTCGGCACCAGCACCTCCTTCTTGGGTCAAGTTGGCCACCTCCTGACGGCTGGCATTGTCCAGCAGCGCCTTTTTGATCAGGTTGAGATGGGTTATAACCATATCGATTTTTTGGACGTTCACGGCAGAGTTGCCGTTCATCACCTTGGCCAGTACCCGGCAATCATCCGGGGAGAAGGACTTGACCACCAGGCTGGTGACCGAATCCAGAACCTTCTCCCAGCGTGACACCGTTTCCAGGTCCTCTTTCTTGGGGACCGCAAAAAGGAAGCGCTCCTTCTTAGCGTCCAGCATGGCGTTGACGAACCGCCGGATATGGTTATAGGTGGGGAGCTGCCCCGCCTTGACCTTCTGAAAGACCACTTCCTGGTCACCATGATCCTGGAGGCGGCTGATTTCAAAGGCCTGGGAAGGGGAGATGGCCCCGTAAGTCAGGGCATCTTGGAACTTGGGGGACAGGTTGATAAGCGACAGGCGCTCGTCCACCCGCCAAACCTGCCTGAAGCCGAGTTTTTGAGCCAGGGCCTCCTTCGTGTAACCGCGGTCAAGCATCTCCTTGAAGGCCTTGGCCTCTTCCAAAGGCGTGAGGTCCTGGCGCTGAATGTTCTCTACCAGGGCCATTTCTGCCACCTGGTTATCGTCGGCCTCGATCACGCGCACCGGGGCCATGGTGAGGCCAGCGATCTGGCAAGCCTTCCACCGCCGCTCCCCGGCCACCAGCATGAACACCTTGGCCGTGCCTTTCAGGGGGCGTTCCACCACCACCAGGGGTTCGATCAGGCCCTGCTCCTTGATGGACTGCGCCAGTTCTTCCAGGGCCTCCTCCTGAAATATCTTGCGCGGCTGGTCAGGATTAGGATATATTTGCGTCAGATATGCTTCATTACCGGGCTTTGGCGAGTCCGGGGTAGTGGTTTCGGGGGCCTTCTTGGGGGAGGCCCCTTTTTCTTTCTTGACCTCATCGCAGAAACCACCTTCCCGGGTGCATTTGCCGCCCGGGGGATAGCCGATTTTCTTGCCTTTGAAGGCACTGTTCATGCCTTTTTTGTAGCCGCAGGTGAGACAGTCTCCCGTAGGAGTGAGGACCGTTATCTTTTTAACCATTCGCCACCTCCGGGGGAACGCAGGAGCTTAGCTCAACCTCTGCCAACAGTCTCCTGAGCAGGGCCTCGACTTCATCCTTCGGTCCCTGCAAATAAATCGGAGGCATATCCCGATACTGTTTTTTGGAAGTTATCTCGATAGCGACAGTCCCTTTCTCGGGGGGAAGGGTGTTATTGAGGAAAGGGAAAACCGTCGCATCATGCAAATTAAACCAGCCGTTGCGGCCTCGACATTCGATCATAGCTGTGTCTCCTTTCCGTTCGCCGGAGGACCGACGATAAAGACGTTATCGGTGTCCTCATGTGCTAGATCCTCATCAATGCCCGCCTCCTCCTCCTTCACCTCAGCGTCAAAGTGCATCTGCGCCATGTGGATGATGTAATCTGGTTCGATATCATTCTCCCGGGCCAGGTGCAGCAGGTCCGCCACCAGGTCGTAGATACCAGTGCCCAGGTCGATGCCGCCGGATTCAATGTCATCCCGGAAGACCGCCAGGACCGCCTTTTCTCCGATTGCGGCCCTCTCGTTATTGGTCACGATCAGGTTAGGCATGGTCGGCCTCCGACACATAGTCAGCCAAGGGCCGGTAGCTGGGGAAACTCTCATCCAAGAAACGCCGGATAGCACTCGCCGCATATTCTCCGGCGTCATCTATGGCCAGAAGCTCCCGGAGTTTGCTAACGCTGACTACCTCGTCATAGCTATCCGGGGTCGAATCGGTATGGTCGAAGGCAGGTGGCCCCGGCCGGTAAATGCGGATCGCCGGGGGAGCGTTCCAATCCATGCCGCTTTCACGGTCGAACGGGACCCCCTTTTTAACCAGGAGGTCTTCCAGTTCGAAAAATTCCCCGTACCGTGCCTCGCCGTCGTGAAAGAAGAAAATGCCATCCACAATCTTGACTTCGCTTTCATCAAAAACCGTATCTTGAAGCTCAAGCTCATGGTCCTGCTCCCGCGGGTCCGGTTCCTTAAACCGCACCTCGTAATGTTCCGTCAGTAGTTCCTTGATCTCTCCTTCAATGAACTTTGCCGGAAATTCGATGGTGCCGGAATACTGTGGTGCGCTCATCGTCTTACCTCCAAAAAAAGATGTTTTTATTTAAAGAGATTCTCCTGCTTCCCCGGGGCCACGTACTCCGGGATCTCCACCCCCAGATGCTTCTCCAGCCATTCGGCCACCAGGCGCCGGTGACAGAACTCCCCCGGCTTCTCCCAGCAGAGCAGAACGGCATCCTCCCCCAGCTCCTGATAAACCTTCCGGGGGTCCAGGCGATCCAGGATTTCTTGATAGGCTGCCCGGTACTCAGCCTCACCCATCTTGAGCATTTGCCGGGTGGGGGCCAGGGCCGGGTAACGGCGCACCTTGGGATAACCCCGAGGAGCGTAAAGAGCGATTGATACGCATTTGATGGAAGGGTCCCGGCCAGCCCGGGAGAAATTACTGGTTTGCAATGTTCACCTCCTTGTAATGGGGTGTTTACTTGTTGGGGTTCTGCTTCATCATCCAATCCACGAACCATTGGGAGTCCGCATCCTCCGGGATGTCCACGCAAGGATGATTGAAGCCGTTGATCTCCCCGATGGTGCCGTGATTAAACGTGCCGGTATTCGTCAGATGATCCACCACCTGAAGTTCCCCTTTTTGGAGGTCGCCCGGCTCAAAGGTAATGGACAGGCAGTTCTCATCCCTCCATTTGTCCTTGCCTGTAACCCCATCCCGGTAAAAATGGATGCTCACTCTGGCCCCAATTCCGAACGGACCGAGAAGTTCAAAGTGCCTCCCTGGGAGCAACGGCAGCATCGCCTCCGCAATGGGTTTAATGAGGTAGTCTTTCCAGAACGGGGCCGTTTTATTAAGTTTGTCTTGCTTGACATTTAGCTTGTGAATCCGACTTTGGTGGGCATTTATGAGGTCTGAGAGCCGGTCTTTTTTCTCTTGAATCCGGTCAACCTCCTCTTGGTAAACGCCATATACCTTGACATAGTAATCGCTGATTTCTTGCAACATCGCGGCCTCCTTCCAGGCCGCCCCTCGTGCAAAGCGGCCCTGGTTGGGATGGTGGTTTGCCCTTTAGGACAAATCAATCATCCTCTTGTACGACTTCGACACCATGGTCACGTCCTCCACCTTGGAGGCTACCGCTGCCACTTGGTCAGCCAGGCCGGCCAACTGGATCTTGAGACCGTCGCTCTCCTTGAGGGACTGGATATCCACCCCGTCCAGGCCAGCCTTCAGCTTCGCCAGCTCTTCCTCGATGGGCTTGTACCCGAAGATGTTCATCTCCCGGGCCCAGTTGTGGAGGTTACGCACCTTCTCTAACGATTCGTTGCGGATCACCTTTCCCTCTTTCAGGGAAACGGAAAGGCCGGTGACCACCTCCAGGATGCGCTTCTGGTAATCCAGGAAGGCCAGCTCGACGGCCTCTTTGCACTTGGATTCCAACTCAGCCTTGGCCCGGCTGTAAGCCTCCAGGATTTCCTGGCTGCTGGTTTTGGTCGGGGGCTCGGCCGCCTTGATCTCGGTGATGGTCCAGAACATATCGAATTTGTGCCGCAGGACCTGCGAGTTGGCCGGGTAATGGGGAGCCATCTTTTCCCATGAACCGGGCCATTTCAACTCACAGAAAGCCTTCCAATCTTCCCGGATGCTGTCGTACTTCTCGCAGAACTCGTCGGCCAGGGCCAGGTACTCGACCTTGAACTGCTCCAGCCGCTCAATAGTCTTGGCCATCCGGCCCTTGGGGGAGCAACGCACCCACTCCAGCACAAAGTCAAAGGTATTGTCGTTCAGGAACCGCCGGGCCTCACTGACCTTGCGGTTGAAAGCCTGGCGCCACTCGGCCGGATAGAGTTTCTTGTTGCCCAGGTGGTAAAACTCCGGGACCTCTTTGTCTTCCAGGCCCAGGTCTTTGGGGGTGAGGTTCACGATACCGGGCCAGCTTTTCGTGCAGAGCTGGATCGCCACCAGGCCGTCAAAACCGTTGTCGCTTTTCTTAGGGGTCATCGTCTTGCCTCCAAAAAAGATTAGGCCGGGCCAGGCCCAGCCTTGTTGCGGTCCATCTCGTTCCCATCCCAAACCAGGGCGCCGCCGTCCTGGGTTGGGGAGAAAAAAGAGGGTTTTACTTATAGGGGGATTACCCGCACCACGGATTCCGATTCAGTTCCTCGAAGCCCGGGGCTGGGGGGCCCAGGGTCGAAAGGATTTCCGCCGTCTCTTCCGTCCACCAGAGCGTAGAGGCGCCGCCATCTTCCGAAAAGACGATTTCAAGCTCGCTGTCCGGCATTGGTACGCACCCCCTGGTAATATTCCGGTTTGTTCTTCCGGTTGGACAACACGCCCAGGGCTTTCTCGAAATGGGCCATGGCCTCATCGCAGCTTTTCCCCTGGAACCCCTTGCCCTCCAGGTGGACCTCGCCAGTTTCATCAAAGTCGATGATAATCTCAGACATCGCTACCTCCTGCAGACGAGCCGGATGCGGCCGTCGTCCTGTTTTTTCTCGGTTACCCGATAGCCCTTTTTCCTGGCCTCGGCCTTGGCTTTCTCAACTCCGTAGACTTGCTTGAGCCGGCCCTGCCAATCCTTGCCATAGTTGTTCCCGGTGACGGATTGATCGAAATCGGAAATCCAGGCCTTATAGCTGCCGTCCGACTGACGCTCAAATCCAATGTCGTTAGCTGCCAAGCCCACATGCTGCCGCCGGATAATGATGTGCGCTTGCTGTTCTCTCCGGTCACCTTTATAGCCGCGGAGAGGTTGGGCTTCTTGATAGATTTCGATCTTGCCCTTGAACCCAAGACGCTCAAGGGCGGCCACCAGAGCCGCCCCGTCCCTGATCTCAATTTGCACTTCTGAGTAGTGGCTCATCAGTTTCTCTCCCCTGGGCCAACAGTGCCCATGACCTTGATTTCAGAGGCGATCCCCACGTTAAGCAGTTCCTGGACACAGGTGTCAATGTCGCCGCCATGAAGGGCTTTCGCCCGGGCGGTGATTATGAGCCACACCCATTTCGGAAGGCTTATCGTAACCGGTGCTTCAATGATCTGCCGAGTTGCTTCGCTGATCTCCAGGACCATCATATCTGCACCCTCCTTTTGCCCGTGACCTCCTGGAGGACCGCCCGGCTGGCCGGGATGGTTCGGGCCTTGGCCCATTCCCGGAATTTGTCCATCTGGTCCTTTTGGGACCGGGAGATGGGGATCACGAACCTGGTAGCGGCCGCCAGGTCCCCGCCGTTGTAAGCGGCCTCGATGGCCACCTGCCGGATCTCTGCACCGCTGTAACCCTCCAGGTCCTCCTGGGCCGGGATGCTTTTGGGAGAGGTCTTTACCCCAAAGGCCTCACTATAGATTCCCAGGATAAGCAGCCGTTCCTTCGGGCTCGGATTGTCCACAAAGAAGATGGCGTCCCACCGGCCCATCCGGGTGTATTCCGGGGGGAGCTTGCTATAATCGTTGCAGGTAGCGATCACGAACACTTCGGAGGTGTGGTCGTTCAACCAGGTGAGGAAAGTGCCGCCTACCCTTTGGGTCGTGCCGCCGTCGGTGGAAGAACCGCCCACCCCGGCCAGGCCCTTCTCAATTTCATCCAGGAAGAGCACACAGGGCGCCATGGCGTCCACCACCTTGAGGGCGTCACGCATCTTGGCCTCAGATTCGCCCACCAGGGAGCCGAAAACCTTACCCAGGTTCAGGGAGAGGCAGGGCCAGCCCACCTGATTACCCAGGGCCTTAGCGAAGTGGCTCTTACCGGTTCCGGGGACACCCAGGAGCAGGATCCCGCGGAAAGGCAACCCGGGGCGCCGCTTCTCAAATCGTCCGAGCGTCCAGTCCTTCAGGTTCTCCAGGCCGCCCAGGGTTTTAAAGGTTTCGGTGAACTGGGAGTATTCCAGGGCCGCCGATTTCTCCACCATCTGCGCCTTCAAGGTGGTGATGGTCTTGGGGTCAAACACCTTTTCCCGGACCAGGGCCAGCGCCAGGGCGTTTTCCGCTTCCTCCCAGGTGAGTCCCTGGGCTGCATCCAGAACCGCGTCCTCGTTCTCGGCCTTGATCCCGGTGCTTTCTTCCAGGCCGGCCAGGATGGACCTGAGTTCGTCTCTGGTGGGCAAGGGGAAGTCCAGGACTACCACCTCCCGCTCCAGTTCCATGGGAAGGTCAACGTCCGGGGCCAGGATAACCAGGCTTATTCCTTTGGTCTTATAAGCCGGGAAATTGTTTTGCAGGGCCTGGATAACTACCGGGTCCTTTAGGTGGAAGTGATAGTTGCGCAGAAACCAGACCGCTTTTTCTTTCCCCCGGGCCGCGAGGACCGGAAGATCAAAGGGGTCAGCTTCCTGCCATTCGGCCCCGTTGCCTATCTCCCGGTAACCCCGCACCAAGTCCCAGGTATAGGTGGTGCGCCCGTTGAGTCGGGGAATCATGGAACTGATAAACCGCTCCTGCTCATGGGTCCGAACCAAAAGTGCCGGATAGCCCGCCTTGACGTAATCGGTGATCATCGCCTTGCCTCCTCTATTCCAGGGCCAGCAGCTTCTCTAACCGCAGGAACACTTCCTCAGATTCAATCCAGATGGTGAAGCCGTTGCCTGCTGCATCGGACCCGGTAAGATAGCCGACTCCAGGCCGACCGCCCCGGTCATCACAGCCGCAAGGGCAGGGACGGCACACCTGCAGCAACCGGTCTTTCTCGCCATGCCAGGTGGACTCTTTCGCTTTCATCGCCTTGCCTCCAAAAAAGTAGTTTTTACTTAAAGGGAGATTGGCGCTCGGCATAAAAAAGGCGGGGACCCGGTCTCCCAGGTCCCCAGGTGGTGGGCAGTAGAGGAAGGAAAAAGCACTATTCTATGACTTAACTTGGACTTCCTTCGCCGCCGCCCTGATCTCGTCTTTGAGACCGAAGAGCCAGCCCATTTCCTCCAGGCTCAACCGGCCCACTTTGCCGAAACCTTCGGAGCCGTCGGCTTTCGTGTAACCCCGGGGGCCAATCTGGACCTTGGGGGCGCCGCCGTTGTACTGGTAGAGGGACACATACAGCCCCTTCTCATGTTTCCAGGTCTTGACCTCTTTGTCCTTGCTTTCGTCGTATGCCATGATTACCTCCTACAACCCCCAGTCCCACTCGGGGTTGCCGTCAAGAAAGAAGTCGTCGTCGATGCCGTAAAGCACCGCCACCCACTTGCCGCCGAAATTCAGCCAGTCGAACATCATCGCTTTGTCCTCCTATGCCGGCTTATAGCAGCGGTCCCGGTTGCGAATCGGCCGGGGATACTGGGTTCCAATCTTCGGCCAGCAGATGAACTCTCCCTCAGCCGCATGGCTGGCTTTGAAGCACCGATATTGTCCGATGGAAAGGTGAAGGTGAACGCACCCCACACAGCTATCAGCCAAGCAATTCGTGATCTGGTCTGCCATGGTCTTGCCTCCTATTCCATCGCCGCCCACACCTCAGGAGGCGTGTTGCCTTTTAGGTCGTTCAGTTCTTCGATCAGTTGGTTAAGCTCGATGGCCGCCTGCAGTGCCTTCCTGAGGGCCAGCCGGGGATTGTGAACCATGAAGGCGTCGCCCGATTCCCGGACGGCCTCTTGAACCTCCTGGTAGTAATCTTTGCTTAACGTCATGGGAGCACCTCTACCACCCGGACCCCGCGGGTCCGGGCAACCTCGAAAGCCTGTCGCCTGGCTTCGCTGTATTGGGCGGTGAAGAAGTACGTTTCGCCACCTACTTGAAAACCCCAACGCCCCCAACCTCTGGGCTGATTACCGTGGCTGGCCTGAAATAACGTGGTGTCAGCTCTCATTCCTCGTCCTCCTGTATCCCGGC
>Ga0172370_10004560_pt1 | contig 18460 bp, 28 predicted proteins | sample LakKiv5m_FD_114538 | JGI IMG/M metagenome (GOLD analysis project Ga0172370, IMG submission 114538) | Freshwater microbial communities from Kabuno Bay, South-Kivu, Congo - kab_022012_11.5m | ecosystem: Environmental > Aquatic > Freshwater > Lake | place: Democratic Republic of the Congo...
AAATCTGTTGGTAAAACACCAATGGAAGGAAATGGCTACCAAATATACAGATTGGAAGAAATTCTTTATTGAAGTAAAAAACTTGAAATTGAAATATCGAGTTTCATTGGATGAAGTTAAATACAAATTTAATGTTTTTCAGCAAAATTCGAGTCATAAAAGCATGGTTTTAAATTATGTTTTTTATAATTAATTATTTAATTTATTAAATTTTGTATTTTATTCACTACATTAAAATATACAAAGAAAGTTACAATATGAAATGACACAAATAGAAAAAGAAATATATTTTAGATTAAAACATATAGTGGATGATTTATATAGAAAAAAGGGGATATCTACAGTTGATATAAGAAGACACTTTATGATAAGAAAAAATTTCAACAAACTAATAAAAGTTATGAGTGATATTAAGTTCATATATAACGAACAAAAATATCCATTAAGTTTTGAAGATTGTGTGTATAGTTTGTTATTTGATAGAATTTTAATGGATAGAATATATTATGAAAAAGATAATCCAGAAGAATCTCAGGCGCAAGAAAAAAAAATTAATAATTATAAAACTTTTATAAACGAAAATAAAAAAGAATCCTTTAATTTGGACAGAATACCTACTCCAGAATTAAGAAAATTGGTCGCTGATTATGAATTTAAAGCTAATAAAGCTGAAAAAAATAAAGAACTAGAAGCCGCTAAAAACTACAGAGAATTATTTAAATTATATAGTGACGAAGTAATAAAAAGAGAGGAGGAAATGGTAAATAATTTCAGAAAGAGAGTAGATAAGAATGGATACTGGATACCTAGAATTAAATCAGAGTGACTCTCTTCTTCTTTTTATCATACTTTAAAAAATCCTTTAATGCGCATTTATCACTAGCGTAATACTCTTCAAAATCTTGTAAAGTAACCCCAAAAATTTTTAATGCTTTTTCTAATATTTTAGTATCTATCACGTAAGAGTCTATCTTTTCTGATATTTTATCTAGAAGTTCCATAAATTCATATAGATCAACTTTTTGTTCAAATCCTATTTTTAGAGCTTTTTCAAATTCTTTTAAATTTCCAACTCTTTGATTATTAAAGAATATTATACCGTCTTTTATTTTTATTAGCACTCTAACATCTTCGTGCCATTTAGAAAATATCATATCTAATCCAGGTTCAAACTCATCTGAATTTAAACATCTGAATCCAAAATTACTAAAATAATAACTGATTATATTAAATAATTTTGTATCTGATTTTAAGTTCTTGAATCTTCCAAATTTTTGAATGGTATTACCAGTTTTAGAGCTTTCTTTTTTTGCCTCGCGAACAGTAGGTAAACTCTCCCAATTTATTTTAAGAGCAGCGTCTGCGACTCTTTGTAAATAGTTGATATCTACAAATTCTTCTGTTGAATGTTCGTTATATGTGCCACTAGATAAATTAGCTACCTCAGGTATGATATCAATGAATACAGCCACATCTGTATACCATCCTGTTTGATCTGGAGCAAACTCAAGACCTTGATCGGCTAATTGTTCTATTAAAGCGCCTATAAATTCTTTACTACAAGTAAACCTTGCCATTTGTCTAATAACAAAAGACCCTTCTTTTTTTCTATCAAAACTTATAGCTCTTTTAAATTTCTTTAAAAATTGAGGATTAGATGCTAATAAATTTTTAGAACCATATAATCCACCATCCTTTGCTGTAGGTTCTTCACCAGCAAAGAAATAATATGTGCCAGGAATATTATGCTCAATCATATTAAGAAGTATAACAACACCTGTTTTATTATCTCCACCGAGTATAGTTGTCCCATCTGTTCCTATCTTATTACCATCTATAACATGATTAACTTTTTCATACTTTGTGCAACAAGTATCCAGATGAGAAGTAAATAGAGTTTCACTATTACCGATTGTTATATGATAGTTTCCGAACTCATCTCTTTGTGAACCAGCTGGCATATATTTACTTAACGTGTCCTCTTTACCATGAGGTATGGTATATTGAGTAAGATTCAAAAACATTTGCTTTATATCCATTAAAAAAATATTTTTTATGTTATATATTGGATTAAAAATATCATATTTTTCTATTTATATATAATTGAAAACCCACGAAAATGATTAAAAAATTTAAAATATTTGAAGAAATTGGTTTTGGAGCAGGATCTGGTAACGGTATGGGACATATAATGGCGCCAGGGGTTTGTTTTTCACCAGGTTCTGTGTGGCAAAGTTCTGGTTATACTCACATAAGAGAAAATCGTGAGGATATTTTATCTGAAATTGATCCATATGGAGAGGAGGAATGGGATGAAGAAACAGATAACACTATTCATAAATTTCATAGAGTTGGCGATATAATAATATTAGAAGATGGTAGAAGAGCTAGAGTTATAGATATATCACGCAACGGGTTTTGTATAGTGCGAATCATATAAAATAAAATAAAATCAAAAAATGAATAATTTAAAAACATTCGAACAATTTATTAATGAAAATGATGATGGTGGCGGAGTGGCGTTTGCGACACCCAACGCCAACGGAATGGGCAATGTAGTTGCTCCAACTGTTGGAACTACACCAGGATCTGTTTGGCAATCTGGAAGCGGAACGATTGGCAGCGGAGACATGCCAGCATATGACATGGGAGATAGATTCGACTTTTTAAATAATATGAAAAAGAGAAATAGAAAAAGAAAAAGAAAAGATAATAGAAAAGAGAAAGTAAAAGTTTTCAGTAATATGCCATGGTAAAAAAATTCAATGAAAATTGGGGGGATATAGATGATATCTCTGGATATAAAAATTCTGATATAAAAGCATATCCAGGTGAAGATTTCGAGTCAGCTATAAGAAGAGCTATAAAAGAAGCTATAAGAAATAATAGCGCTGTAAGCCTTGTATTTGACGATATGACATTTTATGTTGATAAATACACAAAAACAGAAGAGTTAATAAAACAACGTAAGAAAAAAATATCAGAAAAAAAACCAGCTGGAATTAAGATGTTTCCACTAGTAGGAGATAATATAGATTCTTTAGTTAAAAGAGCTATAGGCATGGCTGATTTTAAAAACACTGATGTTGATTTTGAGTTCAATAAAGTTTATGTGAGAGTTAATAAATTAGATAACGTAGAAAATATAAAAAGGAAATATCTAAAAGATCTACAAGAAAAAAGCATGGTAAAAAAACCAAAAGACGACCACCCATATGATGCTTTCATAAATTATTTAGATCATATAAAAGGAAAAAAATATGATGATGAGGATGTATATCCTGTAATTGGTCTCCCAAGCGGTGAGGTTATATATATGAATATATCCCAAATAAAATATTTCAGAGTTAGAGATTTTATATGTTATGTTAAAAAATGGAAAAAACCAATAGAAACTTCTATAGCTAAACAGTATACGCTTATAAATATAGATGAATATTGTTTTAATGATAAAAACGTAGATCAAATAATTGATTTAATGGGGACCATAACATGGTAGATAATTTCAAAAAATTTAATATGATGAAATCGGATAGTTATAGTAGCTATCCCGAGTGGTGAAGTTATATATGTGGATCCACAAATTCTAAAAAAATTGATAGAATTTAAAAAAGTAACGTATAAATGAAAAAATTAATATGTGCTTCCAGACTGAGATCCGAAATTTTTATTTAAAAGTGTTGGATTATTTTTAAATTCATCTATTATTTTGTTCCATTTTCTAGAATCAAATATTACCACTTCATCGCCTTTTCCTTCTTCGACCTCTTGTTGTTGTTTTTGATCGTCTAATTTTTGTTGCTCTATAATTTCTTTTCTTTCATATTCATCACGAAGTTCTTTATAAAAAGATTTCATTTTTGTTAAAAGATCGTTTATCATTTTAGAACTGTCTCTTATTTCTTTTTGATAAGCATTCACAGCAACGTGCATATCAGGATCATTGGCTCCAGCATCTAATTGTTTCATACAATTAATTAATCCCAATTTAGCACAAGATAAAGAGAATTTAATGTCACTGATTTGCTCAGCGTCGTTTTTTATAATACTTTTAACATTTTTTTTCTTTAATTGTTCTGGTATTAAATACAAGCTTGATATACAATCTAATGTTTCACGAGCTTCTTCTTTGATTATTTCTATATCTTTATCGTAATCATGATTGATATATTCAAAATTTAACCCAGGTAACAGATCATTTTGAGGCGTTAAGTCTTTTGGTAAATTATCCATTTCTGTTAACATGGAGTTTATCTCATCTTGTAATTGATTTATATTTGATAATTTTTTATTTATATAATCTTTGTCTTCTGTATTCTTCTTAGGTCTTCCTCTTTTCGCTGGCATAAATCTATTCTTTTTTTATTATATATTAAAAAAATCAGAACTATTATTTAATATATAGATTTATATTATATAAATAGAATTATGTTTAAGATTTTACCATATAAGTTATTTGAGAATTCAGATTATAAAAATTTTTTGAAAAGTAAATTCATAAGATATGACACTTTTGATGAAATGATAGATATTGCAAAAAAATTAAATGAAATAGGACTGAGAACTTATACCCCGATAAGTAGAATGATAAGACTACAATATAATTATTTCGCATATGATAAAAATGAGGAAAGTTTTGTTAGATGGGGTAAAACAGCTATGGAAAATGAAAAAATAAAAGATTCTGAAATAATATCGTACTTGGAATTTTTAAATTCAATTGGCGCTAAAAAAATTAAAAGAATTTTTCATCCAGATGATCCTTACGGTGAAGAAGATGACTGGACATCTTATGTTTTAGATGAAAATAAAAAATCTGAAATTGATCTAAGAAATACAATAATAACAAGAATAGATGACGATAATAGAAATATCTTGATGAAATTTTTAGACGAAAGAGGAGTAGTGTGGGATACAGGTGATTCGTTGTTGAATAGTAAATATGTGCAAGATAAAGAAGCTGTTAGAATAGATGGATCTTTAAAAATGACACAAGAGAGTGTTCAATTTTATAAATGGATTAAACGATCAGAATATAATAATTATCAATATATTGATTGTGATGATATTATCAATAATAATTATATAAAAATTAGAAACAAAGATATTGATCCTTATGGTGAAGAAAATTGGGGATATGAAATAGTTGAAAATAAAGATGATAATTATTATTGGAGAACTATAAAATTACCAGAAAAATATCCAAACGCAACACACGCTTGGGTATGGTTAATGGATAATGAATATAGTGTAGTTAATAAAGAGGTGAGTTTTATGTATAAAGATTGGGATTTTGAAACAAACGATTATGAGTTAGATGAGATAATAATTTTAGTGCTGGGAGTTTGGGAACATAATGGCTTTTTATTTTTAACAGATAAAAATAAAGCCTATAAAGTATCAGGAAAAGAAATATTAGTAAAAGAAAAAGGAAGGGTTTTTAAAAGTGATATGGACCCTTACGCTGAGGAAGTTTGGGAGATGAGAAGAAACAAATATACACCCGATGATCATGTAATTAGAGAAATAGAACCTTTGAAAATGCTGAAAAATTTACTTGGATTTGAAACCAAATTTGGGTTATTTGTAGATTTATCAGAAATTCTAAAAAAGAAATTGATAGGAAAGGTATGTAGTTTTCCAGTGATGGGTAAAAACAGTAAGGGCGAGGATGATCTACACGGAGCCAATAATTGGACGATAACAGATGTTTATGTTGGTGAAGATAAAAGGATACATTTTGTGGGACATGGAAGATTGTCAAAAGAAGAACATGATGTTATTTTGGCAATAGGAAACGGAAGAAATTATAAAATATATTATGAAGAAAAAAATTTAGCGCCACGTATAGACCCATACGGTGAAGAGGATTGGGATTAAAAAAAATTAAAAACTAATTAATGGTAACAAAATTTGAAAAATATGAAAAAGTGAACGAAGGAACAAAATCAATTTTAACAGAATTGGCTATCGCGTTAACTTCATTATTTAGTAGTATAGGAACAGATGTTAGTCATAAAAGTTATGATGATGAATATTTTCAAAAATATGTAAAAAATCTAAATATAGCCAACAATAACCAACTTGTTCAACAAGCGATGAAAGATTTTAAACAAAAAATATCTACCGATCCAAAAATTTTAAATAAGCAAGAAATATATAATAAATTAGATAGTACTCCTATTGTTTGGAGAAGAAACGATGACGTATGTTATGCTTTATATCAAATGGCTAGAAAACAACATCCAGGAGTAGATCCAGAATCTTGGTGTTATACAATTAGTAAAACTGGGAGTAAAAAGGGTGGAAGTAGTGTTATATTTTTAATTCCAAATGCTCAATATCATAGCATCATACATGAATTATCTCATGCTATAGAAACAGTAGTTGAAGTGGATCCAAAGATTTTAGATATGTTTAATTTTAATTACACATTTAATCAACAAAATACATTGTTTAAATTATTAACTGATTTTGAGTATGAATTAAGAAAATCAATAGATAGAAATGTTATTAATTATTTAAATAATCCTAGTGAAGTTTATTCTAGAATGAATAATTTAAAAATGTTTTTGTTTAAAAACAAAATTCTAAAATCTGTTAATGGAGATATAACAGAACTAACTTTAATGATGTTAATTACTGGGAGAATATATAAAAACTTAGATGAAAAAAATAAAGAATTATTTAGAAATTCAGATTTTATGGATATATTAATGTTTATAGATATAAAGAAATTCCCAGATATTAATAAATATGTTCAGGGATTTATCAAAACAAATAATTTAGCATGATAGAAATAATCAAATATTCACAATTTTTAAATGAATCAACTTTGAATTATTATCCTGGTTATTCAGATGATGGTACTTCTGATTCTTTAGGTAAAATTTATGAACACAAACAAAAAAATGAAATTCCATGTCATGGAGGTGTTGAATGAATTGTCAAAATTAAAACCTTTAGACGATATAAATAAAAATTAATCAACAAATTATGGACGGATGTATGAAAGGAGGTTTTTCGGTAAAAAGATATAATAGTGATGAGGGATCTATACTTAACGACTTCTCAGATAATATCAATATAGTAGTTAATGGACAAACAACAGATCAAAATAAATTATTGAATGAATTATATTATCAAAACCCTAATTTTAATTCAAGGAATATAAAAGCTGACCTACCTAAAAGACAACATATTATACCTGATGTGTCAAAACCCATTGAACCAGGTCAAATTGATCCAGAAGAATTTTTTGGTAGTTCGTTGAAAGGATTATTTTAATAATTATCATTATTTATTCCTAAACCATTTAGTTCGTCAACGGCTTTCCAACCCATTCCAAATCTATCTACATAAGGAGCAAAAGAATCTATATTATTTTTATTAACGCCACCTGATGCTTTGATTTTCATATTAGATCCAGTTTCTTCTATGATGTCTCTCATTATTTTAACTTTATTTAGTTCGGCCCCAATGGCAACCATACCAGTTGACGTTTTAATAAAATCAGCACTAGCGTCTATACAAATATTTGTAGATTCTTCTGTTTCTTCTGGCGTCAATAATCCAGATTCTACTATGACTTTTAATATAATTTGTTCACCTTCTTTATTTATATTGTGATGACATTCATCAACCAATGTTTCAACATCATGTTGTATCACATCTAGGATTTCAGGGACGCAAGTGAAGAACTTAAAGGAATGGAAAATCGACATTTCCATCTTCATCAGGAAACAGAACCAGGTGCTGATCTCCGTTCTTTGATATTTTTCGAAAGACTCATCAGAAATATCTATATTCTTAAAACTAAGATCTTTTAATATATTAAGCGATATATTAGCTACATCCACCATAATAGTTGGTTTTGTTCCCATGTTTTTTAATAGATATGAGATTTCAATAGCTTTAGCTCTTATTTCATTTATACCTTTTTCAATTCTTCTTACTTCATTTAACTATATGACATAATGACATACTTATGTCAGTGGTATAATTTTTGAATAGGATGTTGAAAAAATAAAGAAAGGAAATATATGAAAAGTAATAAATGTATTGGGATTAAATGATCGGTCCCCTTGATTAGCAATAATCAATGACAAAGGCTTAAACTGCTGGAACCCCCTTAGAGCTTTTTTAACTACAACATAATTTGAAAAAATAGATGTGAAAGTTTAAAAATAAAAAAGATTGGGCGATCAGCATCCAAACACCTTAAATGGTGAAGGTTCAGAGACTATAATAGCCAATCCTACGTGGATTATTGTATAGTCCAGACCACAAAACTCAATTGAGTTGTTTATGAAAATGAATGTGGTAAAGTGATTTAGGAACTACGAACTCGTGCGTATCCGTAATGGAAAATGGAACTCCAACTATAATTGTAAATAGTGAGGGAACCAGAACAACACCCAGCATCGTGGCTTTCTTAGAAAGAGACGAAAGAAAAATAGGAAATCCAGCTCGTAGACAGGCAGTTATGAACAGTAATAAGACTGTTCATTCTATTAAACGTTTCATGGGTGAGAAATATGAAAATTTAAAAAATGAAATAAGTAGATATGCTTATAAAGTTATTGATAAACATGGCAGTCCGTATGTAGATATAGACGGAAAAAATTATTCCCCTCAAGAAATTAGCGCCATGGTTCTTCAAAAAATGAAAAAGACAGCCGAAGATTATCTTGGTCATGGTGTTGACAGGGCTGTTATAACAGTTCCAGCTTGGTTTAATAACGATCAACGTCAAGCCACGAAAGATGCTGGAGAAATTGCTGGACTTAAAGTTGAAAGAATTATAAATGAACCTACATCCGCTGCTCTAGCTTACGGATTAGACAAATCAAAAAAAGATATGAAAATAGTTGTCTTTGATTTTGGTGGTGGAACATTTGATGTTTCTGTCTTAGATTCTGGAGATGGTGTATTTGAAGTAAAATCCACTTGCGGAGATGTTCATCTTGGTGGTAATGATTTAGACGATGTTATTGTTGATTGGGCGTCTGACGAATTTAAAAAAGATTGTGGAATAGATATAAAGAAAGATCCAATGGCTTATCAAAGATTAAAGGACGCAGCTGAAAATACCAAAATGGAACTTTCATCTAACACAGAAACAGAGATAAATCTCCCTTATATAACCGCAGTTGATGGTATACCAAAGCATTTAGTTTTGAAACTATCAAGAGCCAAATTCGAGCAAATTGCCCAATCAGTTTTAAATAAACTTATTCCAATTTCAGAAAAGGCATTAAAAGATTCTGGATTAAATAAATCTGAAATTGATGAAGTTATATTGGTTGGTGGATCAACTCGTATACCAGCAGTTAGAAAAATAGTTAAAGACATTTTTGGTAAGGAACCTAATATAACTGTAAATCCAGATGAAGCTGTCGCTGCTGGGGCCGCCATTATGGGTTCTATTTTATCTGGTGAAATTGATGATATTCTTCTATTAGATGTAACTCCTTTATCTCTAGGACTAGAAACTTTAGGTGGAGTTATGACAAGAATAATAGAATCTAATACAACAATCCCAACAAGTAAATCACAAATTTTCTCAACAGCCGTTGACAATCAACCAGGTGTAGAAATTCATGTTTTGCAAGGCGAAAGAAGCATGGCCAATGACAATAAAACTCTAGGAAGGTTTCATCTGGATAATCTTCTACCAGCCCCGAGAGGCATTCCACAAATTGAAGTGAAATTTGATATAAATGCTAATGGAATATTAGAGGTAACCGCATTGGATAAAGCTACTGGTAAAAAACAAAACATAAGGATAGAAGATTCATCATCACTTCCTAAAGAAGAAATAGAAAGAATGAAGAATGAAGCCAAAATCAACGAAGAAAAAGATAAGAAAGATAAGGAAAAAATTGATAAGTTGAATACAGCTGATAGTATGATATTCCAAACAGAGAAACAAATAAAGGAATTTGGTGATAAATTAACAGCTGAAGATAAATCTAATTTGAACGAATCCATTGAAAAACTAAGAAAATCTCATAAAGATCAAAATATAGAAGATGTTGATAAATATCTTAATGAGCTTAATGAAAAATGGAATTTGATTTCCACTAGGGTGTATCAGCAAACATCGCAAGAGTATCAAGGACCAAAAGAAGAGGATGCGCCAGTTGATGTAGAATATGAAGAAGTTAATTCAAAAAAAAAGGGGGATTAATTCCCTTTTTTTTTATTAAGCCCATGAATAATCTTTGTTTAAATAAATATTTTCACTAGTTTTTATTCGTTTTGTAAATCTATTCCAGATTTTTTTCACTAAATTTTTTATAGCTAATGTTGTTACTCCTATACCAAGACTCATTCCACAACCAATAATTTCATTTAATGTCATGATTCTACCATTAATTAAATCTGTTAGAGCTAACATGAATGGGGCTAATATTGTTGTATATGAAAACATATCAGTAAGAAATTCTATAGATTTAAATTTCATTAAATAATCACATCAGGATTCAACCAAAAATAGTTGATAAATATATTAACCACCTTTGAATATTCATTCAATATGACCAATAATTCATCCATTTTCTTTTTTGTTGAAAATTTCAAACTACATTTCGTTGACCTGATTAGTTTCATAATTAAAATCCTGTGATTTTTGATAAACCCTCATTATTCATAACAGAATCTTGTTCGACATCGTTGACGTCATCTTTTGTGTTAAAATTAATTTTCACATACTTTAGATATTTATTGATAATATCTTGAGCACATTGTCTTGTGTCTTTAGCTCCATCAACCATTCTTTTTATTTCTTGGGATTTATTATTGCCAAGTCTAAAAAAAGATTCGGATACTTTTTCTATATCGTTATAGTCGGCGTTGGGATTTTTCTTTAGAATAATAGGTTTTAGAATTTGTTTCATGTGCTCTTGCACTTCTTGAAATTTATTTTCTTTATTATAATATTCTGTATCAGCCATATCATCTGGACCAACTCCAACTTGTTGTTTTTGTAATGGCCATTCTTGAGTATAAAAAGCATTGAGCTCATTAATATAATCTTTATATCTAAGTAAATTGTTCATTTAAATCTGCCTTTTTTTACTTATATATAAAAATGTAAATTTCTTTTTTTATATATAAGTTCATGATAAATTACAACGAACACATAAATGAGAATAAGTCTATAAAGCTAGATGGAAAACACGGATTTTTCATGTTCCTTAATCTATTGGACCAAATGAAGTTTAATTTCATTAAAACCAATCATTATTTAAATGTTGGAAAATACTTATATTTTTTTACAACAGAGAACATAAAAGATAAAGAAAAACTTTACGATTATTTTAGAGATTGTTTATCAATTCCTGTGACTTGTTACACAGCGACTAAACTAAAGGATAACAGAATATCTTTTTATTTTGGAATTAAGGGTAAAGAGTTGGAATATGGCTTTCATGATGATATGAAAAGAGAGGTTTATAAAACTGGATTATTTGAAATTAATGATAGATATTTAAGATCTTTAAAATCATATAAATGCCTGACATTGATAAGTGGAGCCTTGAAGAATTCTAATATTAAAAATTTAAATTTCCTTCACGAAGTAAAACTTCATCTAAAAAAATGGTATGATGGAAAAGGAAGTGTTGTTATTTTAAATGAATATATGGTTAGAAAATCTGTTGATAAAGAATTTTTAAAAGAAGAAATTAAAGATCCTGTTGTAATGTTGCGTAAATATGAAATATGGTGTGAGAGATTTAGATGGATTGATAAGGTATATTATTACATTGATACTGAAGATGACGATTATGTTAATTTCTATATAAAGATAAAAACAAAAAAAGAAGAAGAATATTAATATCAGTGGAAGATATAAAGAAATATAAACTTTTCGTAGAAGAGATTAGAGAACCTGTTTATTTTAATTTTAAAGAAAACGAGATCAATGTCTATATAGACGAATTTATTAAAACGTTTAAAACTGATTTTAATTTAAGTTGTTGGTTTTTGTATAATAATAGAGATAGCGTATCTTTGGGATATTATAGTTCATCTGATGATAGTGGGGATAACATCATGAAAATAAAAAGATTTATGTATGATAAAGCCCCATATTTTAGAGATCTTATTATACATAGAGATGATCATAGAATTGTTTTAAAATTTGTAGATGTTGGGGATCCGGTTAGATTCAAATTTTATTATTAAAAAATTATGTAATATGAAAGTAAAAAGATTTAATGAAATATTTGAATATCCATCGGACACTCCATCAAATCTTGATAAAGATAAGCTTTACGCTTCAGGTGAAAATAGTAGGCCTGGGTGAGAGATTAAGAAATTTCTTAACGCCATTCTTTACTTATTTTTCAATATTAGAAAATGAAAAAGTTGATACTAAATTTTTAAGAGAGTTAGAAAAAGATTGTAGAGAACGATTACCATATATTAAATATTGGCTAGGAAAATAGAATAGCTATTTATTTTTTTATTTCAGAAATTTATTTTATATTCGTAACATGAAAATTACGGAAAAACAATTCGGATCCATGTATCATCTTATGAAAGCTGTTATATATAACCGCTTTAGATTGGTACTAAAATACTTTAGATTGTGGAGCCCAGTGTTTATTTTTCTATATTTTTTAACAGGATATTTTTTTGTTATAATTTCCGCTATTTGTTTTGTGGCTATTGTCTGTTGGTTAGGAGAAACAAAATTGTTGTCTTTGAGAAATATTAATTATGTGGCTAGCAGAGAATTAAGAAAAGAATACTTTAACGATAATTTTAAATAAAAAAACCGACTGAAAGTCGGTTTTTTATTTGTTTAGTTTCCAGCACCGATGGTTCCACTGGGAGAATATCTATAAGATCTATCTATCCACACTCTTTTGTCCTTTAACCAGACTGGTGTAGCGTTTCTTTCACCTTGCACCTTTCCCCAAAATTGTAAATATTTCTTAGCTTTATCTGGATCTTCCTTTAAGAATTTTTTATAAGCTTGTTTTCTAGTTATATGATTAAAAACAAATTTTTTACCTTCTTCTACTTCTTCTTCTGGAGTAAGAAAACCAGCACCTTTTCTAACAGCTGTTCCAGCTTTTTTCCAATCCTCTCTTTTTAGGGGATTAAATTCTTCAGCTACGTAAGCTTCATATGTCATTAAGTGATTAAGTTTTTTTTCCATGTTTGTTAATTATTTTTTATGTATATATCAAATAAAAAAATCAATTTTTAAAAATCATCGTCATCGTCAATATCGTCAAATTCTTCATCTTTTATCTTATATTTTCCTCTCATAATATCTCTATGGGCTTCATCATCATCAAAGAACACATCATCTGGATCTTGTTTGTAATAGTCATTATCTATTATAACATCATCTTCATCATCATCTACTATAATAGGATTATGTTCGTTTTTTTCAAAGGTAACAATATATTGTAACTCAAAAGTTTCGGATATTCTATCATTGTATATCAATATAACATCGTATCCTCTTTTCATTCTAGCTCCTTCTGCCATATCAAGAGTTAGATTTTCATTTTCGTCAATAAATCTGAAATCTTGTTCTGTGACAAAAAATCTCATCAACACTCCTTCACCCTGTCTAAATTCAAATGTTGGTCTTCCTACTCTATCATACATATCTGTAGCTATTTTTCTAGCTATAGCTATTACCTCATCTGGTACATCGTTCATTGATTTTACATCTTTATCATTATCAACAGCCTCATTAATAAAATGATTATATTTTCTTAAAACATCCATTTTTAAATTATTTATTTTTTTATTATATATTATTTTTTGAAATTCATTTTTATTCCTCTTTTTTCTCATAACTACACATCCTACATTTGTAAATTGGAGGATCTCTTTTAACGTAAAAAGAAATATTTCTTTTTTCTAAATCCATATATTTAAGATAAGTATAAAATAATTGCTCAATTGGCGAAAATGTGAATTTATTTTCTTGTAATATTTTTATAATATGGTTATAAAGATTGGATAAATAATCTATATTGGAGCTACTTCCAGCTGCAAACCTATCACATAGACAAATATCTTCTTCTAGTGTGTTTATACTTCCATCATCATAATAAGCAACATGATGATGTATGAAATCTTCATCACCCCAGGGATATTCATGTACCAATATTTTATTATCTGGGAAATTAAAATCTATTTTTTTAGTAAAAATTTGATCACCTCTTGTTCTTATAACCGTATCGTAAATAAAATTATTAGATTTTTCATAATCTTTTTTTAATTCATTACATTTGTATATTTTATATAGATAAGCGAAGACGGAATATGTATATAGATTATCTAATTTTTTGTTCATTTCATCAAATTTCCATTTAATATCATCAAATTTTTCTATTACTATAGTTTTTACGTTTGGTATGCTTTTTAGAAAATCTGTATCAACATCATGATCCAAGTTTAAATTATCACTATTATCTATATCATAAGAATGTGAAACAAAGTTACTTATCTTGTCATATGTATGAATAAAAATATCAACATCATGATCTTGTATCACATTTTCAACTATGGAAGGATAACATTCTTTAAAGGTTCTTAAATATCCTGATAAACAAAGAGCAATTTTTTTCTTTTTTTTATCAACAATGTCATTTTTTCTTGTGTAAATTATACTTTTTTGAAAATCATTTATAATATAAGAATATGAATCTTCACCACTTGATATTTCTATTACTGAAGAGTTATTCATATAAGATTTATTATCTGGTAAAAACCAATAGTTTATATTAGGTTCCATAACATCTATAACTGGATGTTCATAAATGATATTATTAAGAACGGATATTCTTAGGTAAACGTTTCTATATGCCTTTTTGGTTGATATATTAATTTTATTATCATTCCCAATTATTATATTAATGTAATCTTTCATAATCTATTATTATATTTATTTTTATTATAAAATCAGCTCTTTTATTACCATCGACTAGAAGACCTCTACCAGCTACTCGCAACAAGTCACCGTCTTTTGTTTTTGGTGGAATGTTTATTGAGTATTTTTTATTATCTAAATGGACATGCTCATATTTCACCCCATCTATGGCATCTTGATAATGAATATTTAGTTGATGAATCAAATCAAAACCATTTCTAACATATCTATTATCATTAATATAATTAGCTTCTATTATTAAAGTTCCAATTTTGTTTCTATAATGTTTGGAATGATGCCCTAAGTTTTTCATGTATTTAACAAAACTTTTATCTATTCTATATGTGTTTCCAAAAGCTAGATCTTCACCCTTAAGTATTACTTTTTCACCATGACAATTAGGGCATGATCCTGTATGTATTTTACCTGAACCGTTGCAATATCTACATTGCGTGAACCCATCCCCACCTTTACCATCACAAGCTTCGCATTCAAATTCTTCTCCTTCTGGATCAAATCCAGTGAAATTACACACGTCGCATTTTATGTTCCTAGAAAATTTTATTGGTATTTGAGCATTATTATAAACATCTTGTAGAGTTATATTAATTTGTTTTCTAATATCTAATTCTTCTGGAAATTCTTCTCTTCTACTAAAAATATCCCTAAAAAAAGGATCTTCGAATGGATTTGCTGAAAATCCAAATGGAGAACCTCCAAATGGACTAAAGTCCTGCTCATTTATATTTATATGAAAAAAAGAATTACCAAATCCAGGACTATAGTTTTTACCGTGAGGACTATAAACATCATATTTTTGACGCTGGTCGTCATTACTTAGAATACTAAAAGCTTCATTTATTTCTTTAAATTTTGTATCATCATGATTTTGGCTAGAGTCTGGATGATGTTCTTTAGCTAATTTTCTATATTGTTTTTTAATTTCTTCTTGATTAGAGTCTTTGTTAACACCTAGAGTAGCGTAATAGTTTTTATTGAAATCCATTAATTTCGATTTTTTATCTTTATATATAGAAAAAATGATAACGAAGTTTAAAAAATGAAATTTAATATGAAAAAATTTGACGATTTTGAGAAATGTTATTTTTATTTATATAATCAAAAGTATATGAAATTATCAGAAGATGGTAATAGTGTAGTAAGAAAAGACAATGAAAAAATAGTATATACAGGAAGTGATAACTAAATTTAAAATATTTGAAAATGTAAATAATTTTAATAAGGAAGATTATGCTCTGAATTATAATGAAATTGATAATCGTTATAACAATTTTTATTCTAATTGTGCATCAAGTCTGATAGATTATGCAAATATAAATAAGGGAGACTTAGTATTAGAACTTGGTTCTGGAACAGGATTTTCTACATTAGAGTTAATAAAACATGCTGGGAAAAGTGTTATTGCTACTGAATATGGTGATGCTATGCTTAATGTGTTAAAAAATAAAGTAGATAACGCTTATAAGCTAGATGCTAGAGATTTAAGAAAATTTATAGATAAAATGAATTTGGATAATAAAATAGATGTGATTTTTTCAAACTTCACATATTTCTATTTTTATGGTTTCGAAGATTTTTTATATAAAGATATGATAGAGTCTTGTTTAAAAAATGGCGGTAAGTATGCTTTCAATCTTACAAATTTTTTAACTTATTTTAGATATAATGGAGTGGATTATAATAATTTCTATTACAATATCAGAAAAGGATTTGACTATTTTCTTATCAAAGAAGGATTGAGTGGAGTTGGAAATGATAAAATCATTGGTGATTGTTATTACGTTAAGAAAAAATTATATCTAGCTGGGTTTACAAAAGTTATGATGGAACCATATCAAATAGATATGAAACCAAGTAAAGCTTTGGAATTTATGATAAATAATTTTTATTCATTTGGATTTGATGTTTCTTGGTCGAGTGTATTAAGTGAGTTACCTATAGAACAAAGAATAGATTTATTAAACAGAGGACATAAATATATAAGAGAATATATAGATAAAAATAACGATAAACCAACTATAATGAATATAGTTGCATATAAATGATAACTAAATTTGGCATCGTGGAACAGTAACGATCATAGAAGACGATGGAAGTGAAGAGTATCTTGTTAAATTTGATGATAGATGGTTTAATGATTTGCATGCCAAATCAAATATCAAATATTAGAAAAAGAATAAAAGAAGTAGAAGATAAGGATAAAGAGACCCCAAAGGAATCCCCTTTAGATGGCGATGATATAATGGAAATTTTAGGAATACCAAAAGGACCTATTGTTGGAAAAATAAAAGAAATATTAGGTAATATATATCTAGACAATCCATATTTAACAAAAGAAGAGCTAGCCGACATTGTTAGAGATGTATATAAAGATTTAAAATAAAAATATGATAAAGAAATTTGAAAATTTTAATAATAAAGAAGGGAAAGCTATTATTATATCTGGATTTCCAGGTATAGGTAAAAGTCATTTTTTTAGAATGATGGAAAATAGTGGAAAAAAAGTATTAGATTCTGATTCAAGTTCATTTTCGTGGATAGAAAAAGGAGTTAGGAATCCAGATTTTCCAAATAACTACATTAAACACATCAAAGAAAATATAGGTAAAGTTGATATTATATTAGTTTCATCACATAATGTTGTAAGAGACGCTTTAGTTGAAAATAATATTCTGTTTTTTTTAGTATATCCATCTAGAGATATAAAAGATGAATATATTGATAGATATATACAAAGAGGTAGTGACGGAGCTTTTGTAAAATTATTAAATGATAATTGGGATAATTTTATATCTGATTGTGAAAATCAAAAAGGGTGCAAACATATCATTATAAATAGAGGAGAATATTTAAGTGATAAAGTAAAAGATTTAAAATAAAAATGATAAAGAAATTCGAAAATTATGTAGGTAGTTCGTTAGTTGGCGCGCCAAAAGGTGTTAGACTCAGCTTTGAATTTTTATCTAGAAAAATGGGCAACGATAAACCACTTCCAAAATCAAGGATTGATCAGAAAAATGAGAAGAAATTAACGAGATTTTCTAAAAGAGGTATTTAAGAAATTTCCAAATTATACTATGATAATCAATGGTAAAGAAACATTAAAATCACCAATTATTGGGCATTACGATTTTAATGATATTTCAATAAATAATATTCATTATGTTCCTAATATAGATCATATATTAATTAAAATAATAGGAATAGATGATAACTTCATGACAAGATTAATAAAATGGGATATTGACGTTAAAAATAAAAGGGAAGATTTAAAAAAGAAAATAGAAGAAATAGACCCGTATGAGGAAGAGAATTGGTTTGATGATATTTAATGAACTACTACTACACTAAAAATGTAGTGGTTTCGAGGTCTTGACGACCCTTCTTTTTAAACGCTTCAACGCCATTTTGCCTTAAAGGTCTTACACCAGCTCCACGTTCGTAAAATGCGGTCCCCGCAAATCGAACTCAAAAACGAGTTCTTGTTTTTATTTGTTTTTCTAGCATGCCCTTCTAGTTTTGACGCTCGGT
>Ga0172370_10004561_pt1 | contig 18458 bp, 25 predicted proteins | sample LakKiv5m_FD_114538 | JGI IMG/M metagenome (GOLD analysis project Ga0172370, IMG submission 114538) | Freshwater microbial communities from Kabuno Bay, South-Kivu, Congo - kab_022012_11.5m | ecosystem: Environmental > Aquatic > Freshwater > Lake | place: Democratic Republic of the Congo...
GCGTGGGCCCATAAGTTACCCCCTTTGTTAGACCTATTGTTGGGTAACATGAATTATGAGTCAACGATTCAATTTTTCTATCGCTTCGGTAACATTTAATGTGAGTCAATTCGTTAAGGCTGTAATTATTGACACTTTTTTAAAAAAATGGTATATTATTTATCTAAAATTTAACATGAAAGGAGATGATTATATTGACACAGGTTGAAGTCAAAAAGGACGAATCTTTTGAATCTGCTTTGCGTCGTTTTAAGAAGAAGATTGAGCAGGAAGGTATTTTGCGTGAAGTGCGCGATCGCAAGCATTATGAGAAACCCAGCGAACGCAAGAGGAAGAAAGCTAAGAGCACTAGAAAATAAGCATGACTTTAGCGATTTCTACTTCCTGGAATGCTCATCGGTTTAATGACGCCGCGGGATTGCTCTTTGAAATAAATCAGCTCGGTTTTAAAACCATTGAATTAAGTTTTAATCTGAGTTTTCGCCTGCTGGAGAGTATTGTTGACGAATCTCGCCGGCTAGGAATTAATATTCAGAGCCTGCATAACTATTGTCCGATACCTGATGGGCTTACTCCCCAGCAGGCTTTGCCGGACTGTTATTCCTTGGCTTCCCTAAAGGAACAGGAGCGCTTTTTAGCGGTTAAATATACAAAATCCACCATTGATACTGCCAGCAGCTTAGGAGCGAAGGTGGTGGTTTTGCATTGCGGCCGGGTGCAGATTCCCGATTTAACCCGCCAATTGATTAATCTTTATAATGATGGGCATAAAGATCAAGCGGATTTTATTAAGTTAAAAGACGAAATGATCCGTCAAAGAAAAATCCAGGCGCCGGATTTCTTGGCGCAGGCCTTAAAGAGCCTGGATGAATTAAATGCTTACGCAAAAATAAAGAATGTGTTTTTGGGTGTTGAGACGCGTTTTTATCATTGCGAGATTCCGGATATTTTTGAGATTGGTGTTATTCTTAAAAGATTTTGCAATTCCCAGATTTATTATTGGCATGATACCGGGCATGCTCAGCTGATGGAAAACTTAGGTTTTGTTAAGCATAAAGATTTTTTAGAGCTTTATGGAAATCGCTTAATTGGGGTGCACTTGCATGATATTTTAGGTTGTCAGGATCATCTGGCGCCTTTAACCGGTTCAATGGATTTTACGCTGCTTAAACCGTATTTTAGACAGGATACCTTAAAGGTTATTGAAGCTCACTATCCGGCAACCGCAGCCGATTTAATCAAAAGCCGGAATTATATATCTAAGCTTTACGATTGCGATGGGCCCGATTAATTTCCGTAAGCCGGCGGTAGCCGGGCAATTTTATCCAGCAAGTGTTAAAGAGCTCAGGGCGTTGATTTCTTCTTTTGTGGATAAATTCGCGCCAAAGAGTGATTGTTTTGGGTGTATCCTGCCGCACGCCGGGTATATTTATTCCGGCAAAGTTGCTGCTTGCACTGTTTCCGGAATTAAGATTAAGGATACCGTGGTTCTTTTAGGGCCGAATCATACTGGCCGGGGAGCTGTTTTTAGTATTATGCCGCAGGGAGTCTGGCAAACCCCTTTAGGAGATGTAGAAATTAACAGTAAGCTGGCAGGTTTATTTTTAGATAAGTCTCGGTATTTAGAAGCAAATAGTTTAGCACATTCCGATGAGCACTCATTGGAAGTAGAGTTACCGATATTGCAGTATTTCAGAGATGATTTTAAAATCGTTCCCATCGCGATTAAGACTGATGATTTGTCTAAACTTAATGTGGTTAGCCAAGAGTTAGCTTCGGTAGTTACGGAAAATGATCTTAAAAGCTCGGTAATGTTTATCGCCAGCTCCGATTTAACGCATTATCAACCGCAGGAAACCGCCAAACTCAAGGATGGCTTAGCCATTGAGGCGATCTTGAGCCTGGATGAACAAAAACTTAGAGCAGTAGTGGGAGAGTCAGAGATTTCTATGTGTGGTTTTGCGCCGATTGCAATTTTAATCAAGGTTGCTAAACTGCTGGGAGCAAAAAAAGGACAGTTGATTAAATATCAAACCAGCGGCGATGTCAGCGGCGATAAAAGCAGCGTGGTTGGCTACGCCGGAATCACAATCAATTAAATTATGGACGAGATCCAAAAGAAAGTTGATGAAAGTTGGAAGCAGAACGTAGAGAAAGAGAAACAGCAGCCAAAGGCTCAGGGAGAATTTGTTCCTCCGGAACCGGATTTTAAATTTTTTATTACTACACTTACTTTGCAAGCCTCCATTGCTTTAGGGCATCTGGCTAATCCGGCTACCGGCAAAACCGAGAAAGACCCGATTCAGGCAAAATTTTTGATTGATACATTAGGCATGCTGAAGGAAAAAACCAAGGGTAATCTTACTCAGGAAGAGGCGGATCTTTTTGAAAATTTACTTTACGAATTAAGAGTTGCTTATTTAGCCAAAGAGGAGGATCAACCAAAATGATCGATAAGGAGCTGTTAGATATATTGGCTTGTCCTGCTTGTAAAGCGGATGTGGAGTTGATTGATAATAAAATTGTATGTAAGAAGTGCACAAAGAAATATCCGATTCGCCAGGGGATTCCGGTCATGCTTATCGACGAAGCAGAAGAGAGCAACAAGTTAAAAGGCTAAAAATGACTAAAAAAATATTAATAATACACGGTCCAAATCTTAATTTGCTTGGAAAACGCGAGCCTGGGATTTATGGGAAAACGACTCTCTCTCAGATTAACAGTGCCCTAAAAGCGCTGGCGGCTAAACTGAAAGTTAAATTGACCATCAAACAATCGAATGTCGAGGGGGAGATTGTGGATTTTATACAGGAGGCGAAAAATAAATTTAATGGTATTTTAATCAATCCGGCTGCTTATACCCATACGAGTGTTGCCATTAGAGATGCCATTGCCGCTTCGGATATCATTACGGTAGAAGTACATCTTTCCAATATTTATTCCCGCGAGGAGTTTAGGCATCAGTCATTGATTAGCCCGGTGGCCGGCGGGACAATCTTAGGGTTTGGGCCCAAAAGCTATACTTTGGGCCTGGCCGCACTTTTAGATTTAATTTCCGTAAAATGAATTCCCGTTTAAGAAGCATACATTCTGTGTTAAAACAGAGGGGTTTAGACGGCCTCTTGGTTAGCTTACCGGCGAATATTTCTTATCTCACCGAGTCTTTAAGCCGGGATGCTTACTTGTTGGTTTCTCAGAAAGAAAACGTTTATTTTACTGATTCTCGTTATACGGAAGAGGCAAAGGTTTTTCTAAAAGATAATGCTTTGTTTCGCGAGTGCAATGGTTTGGTATTTCAGAGTATTGCTGAAACCGCGCTTAATCTGGGGTTAAAAAACCTTGGTTTTGAAGAGAGGTACCTGCCGTTTGCGGAATTTATCAAGCTTAAAGAACACGCCAGAGAAAAATTCAAAATAATTCCTACCCATAGTATAATTGAAGATAAAAGGCAGGTTAAAGATGGCCAGGAGATTGTAAAACTGCGCCAAGCCACCCGGATTACGGCGTTGGCTTTAGAGTATATTAAGCAGTTTCTTGTTCCGGGCGTTAAAGAAGTGGAAGTGGTGGCTGAACTTGAGCGTTTTATCAGGTATCAGGGCGCCCGGGATTCTGCTTTTGAGATTATTGTGGCTTCCGGGCCTAATTCTAGTCAGCCGCACCACCTCTCAGGGGAGAGAAAACTCAAGAGCAATGAACCTGTCTTAATCGATTTGGGGGTCGACTACCAGGGATACAAATCCGACTTGACAAGGGTTTTATTTTTGGGTAAAATAAACGTTCTTGTGTGTAAGGTTTATGAGATTGTGCTTAAGGCCCAGGAGTTAGCGATTAAGAGAATTCGTCCTGGTGCTGAAATGGCTGAAATTGATAGAGTTGCACGGGAATATATCGCGGCGCAAGGCTATGGCGGTTGTTTTACGCATAATTTAGGCCATGGTTTTGGTTTAGAGGTGCACGAAGCTCCGCAGATATCCGGCCGTGAAGCGAGCGCCGTGAAGCCGGGGATGACTTTTACAGTGGAACCGGGGATTTATCTGCCGGGTAAATTCGGCATCAGAATCGAGGATATGGTTTTAATTACAACTAAAGGATGTGAGGTGATCAGTGGCGCTGTCCATAAATGAAATTAAATCCGGGGTAACGATATTAGTTGATAATGAAGTTTATATGTGCATTGATGCTCAGCATGTCAAGCCGGGTAAGGGCGCGGCTTTTGTGCGGGCCAGGCTGCGCAATTTAAAGAACGACAATATTCAGGAAAAGACCTTTCGCGGCGAAGAAAAGATCGATGAGGCTTATGTTGAGGAACGCAAGCTGCAATATCAGTATTCCAGCGGCGGGATGTTTCATTTTATGGATACGGATAATTTTGAAGAGATTGCCATCACCGAAGAGATTATCGGTGATAAGGCTAAACTTTTGAAAGATAACCTGGAAATTATGGGGTATTTCTTTAAAGGTTCAACTTTATATGTTAGTTTGCCTAATTTTATCGAGTTTACCGTTGTCGAAACTGAACCGGGGTTTAAGGGGGATTCATCTAAGAGCGGAAATAAGCCGGCTACCGTGGATACCGGCGCAACGATCGGAGTTCCCTTATTTATTAATGTCGGTGATAAGATTAAAGTGGATACACGTACCGGTGGCACCTATGTTGAGAGGATCAACTAACGGGAGGCAGTTGTGAACATTAAAGAAATTAAAGAAATGATTAATCTGATGAATGAAAACGGGCTTACGGAGCTGGAGGTCGAGAAGGATGATATGCGTATCCGGCTTAAAAAGACCGCCAATGGAATTGAAGGGGTGGAATTACCCGCAGGTTACCCGATTCAGGGTATTGCGCCTGCCGGGGTAAAAGCGCAAACCGCCCAGCCGGCGGAAGAGAAAATATCCATTAAAACAGCAGAGATTAAATCACCGATGGTGGGTACTTTTTACCGCGCGCCTAATCCGGAAGCTCCGGCTTATGTGGAAGTCGGACAGATGATTGAGCCGGGCCAGGTAATCTGTATTATTGAAGCGATGAAACTAATGAATGAAATAAAATCCGAGATTCGAGGGAAAATCCTGGAAATATTAGTTGATAACGCTGAGCCGGTAGAATTTGGCCAGTCTTTATTCCTTATTGATCCGCTTTAAATCATAAAACATGTTCTCTAAAATTCTCATTGCTAATCGAGGCGAAATCGCCTTAAGAATAATTCGCGCCTGTCATGAAATGGGTATCCGTACCGTGGCGGTTTATTCCCAGGCCGACCGTAACAGCCTGCATGTGCGTTTTGCTGATGAAGCCATCTGCATTGGCCAGGCATCGGCTACGCATAGTTATTTAAACATTCCTGCCATTATCAGCGCTGCAGAAATCACTGATGTTGAAGCAATCCATCCCGGATACGGATTTTTAGCGGAAAACGCGCATTTTGCCGAAATATGCGAATCCTGTAAAATTACTTTTATCGGCCCGACTCCGGAAAATATGCGCTTAATGGGAGATAAAATGGCGGCGCGCACGACGATGCAAAAAGCCGGCCTGCCGATTGTTCCCGGAAGCCGCGCGATTATTAAAAATAAGGAAGAGGCGCTGAAGACCGCTAAGTTAATCGGTTATCCGGTGATTATTAAGGCGGCTGCCGGAGGCGGCGGCAAAGGAATGCGTATCTGCCATAATGATTTAACTCTCGTTTCCAGCCTGCTCACCGCGCAAACTGAGGCCGAAGCAAATTTCGGCAATTCCAGCGTTTACATTGAAAAATATATCGAAAGGCCGCGCCATATTGAAGTGCAGATTATTGCGGACCGCTCCGGTCATGTTATCCAGTTAGGAGAGAGAGATTGCAGTATCCAGCGCCGGCATCAGAAATTACTGGAAGAATCTCCTTCTGCGGTAGTGGACGCCAAGATGCGCCGTAAATTAGGAGAAATGGTTTTAAAAGGGATGAAATCGATTAATTATCTTAGCTGCGGCACGATTGAATTTTTACTTGATGAAAAAACCGGTAATTTTTATTTTATGGAGATGAATACGCGCATTCAGGTTGAGCATCCGGTTACGGAAATGGTCACGGGTATTGACCTGATTAAAGAACAGATCCGGGTGTCCGCCGGAGAGAAACTCAGGTTTAGCCAGGATAATGTGCAGCTGCGGGGCGCGGCAATTGAATGCCGGATTAATGCGGAAGATCCGGATAATAATTTTATGCCTTCTCCCGGAAAGATTGAAGCATTAATTCTTCCCGGAGGCCCGAATGTGCGCGTGGATACGCATATTTACGCCGGCTATGAAGTGCCTGCTTATTATGATTCGCTGGTGGGCAAACTGATTGTGCATGGTAATAATCGCCAGGAGGCGATTAAGACGATGCGCCGGGCTTTAAGTGAATTTTATATTGCTCCGATTAAGACGACTATCCCTTTTCACCTTAAATTGATGGATAACCCGTTATTTAAAAGGGGGGATATCTCCACGCATTTTGTGCAGGATCTTTTGATGAATGAAGTCAATGACACCCCGCGCTAATTGGAATTGCGCGGGTGTGCCCTGGTGGGCAAGGGGGAATCATGATGAATCGCGATGAATCGCGCAATGAATTGGGGGTTTTAAGAATACATAAAAATGTAATTTCATCGATAGCTTCGATTGCGGCCACAGAGATCGAGGGAGTGAAAAGAGTCGGCCGGGGTTTAAAAAGCGGATTATGGGAATTATGGGAAAAAAAGTTTTTTTCGCCGATCAAAGTAGAGATCAATAAGAACGAAGAAGTAAAAGTTCAGATCCCCTTGATTATTAAATATGGTTATAATATTCCGGAAATCGCCAATCGCGTCCAAGAAAATGTGCGCTTGGCATTAGAGAAGATGAGCAATCTTTCGATTAAAGAAATTAATGTAAATGTGCAAGGCATAGAAAGGGGCTAAAAAATGAGATTCTTTACCGTCTTAGGGATTATTTTTTATGCGGTGATGATTATCGTGATTGGCGTAGCGCTGATTGTGTTTGCGCTAAATTTGCTTTTGCCGGTAGATATTAATAATTTACTTACCTTTGCCCAGAGTAGTCATAATTCCCGGGTGGTTATCGGGCTTTCCGGAGTGCTTTTGATTTTAATCAGTTTTTCTTTCGCCCAGATTATCTTGGGTAAATTTCAAAGAGAAAAAACAATTGCTTTTACTACTTCCAGCGGACAGGTGACGATTTCGCTTTCTGCGGTAGAGGATCTTATCCGCCGCCTGGCCGGTATAATTCCGGAAGTTAAGGAATTAAGGCCGAATGTTGTGGCGAACAAAAAAGGCATTATTGTGCAAATGCGCGTGGTGTTGCGCTCTGAGGCGAATATTCCGGAGTTGACCAGCCGCCTTCAGGATATCACTAAATCTAAAATTCAGGAGGTTTTAGGGGTTGATGAGCAGATTATCATCAGGATTCATGTGGCTAAAATCGCTCATGATGAAAAAGATGGCCGTAGAAAAAAAGATTTCGAGAAAGAAGATCGTTCAACCATACCTTTTAGCGGTTATGGCCGCATTTAATAATACGGAGGGTGAGCATGGCAAGAATTGGTATTCTTACAGGTGGCGGTGATTGTCCGGGTTTAAATCCGGTTATTCGAGCGGTAGTGCGTAAGGCTTTGTTGGCCGGTTATGAAATTGTGGGGATTAAAAACGGCTGGAAGGGTTTAGTGGAAAATGACACCATGGCTTTGAATATTGATACAGTTTCAGGTATCTTGCCTAAAGGTGGTACTATTTTAGGGACCAGCCGCACAAATCCATATAAAAAAGAAGGCGATCTGAAAAAGGTTAAGGATAATTTTAAGCAGCTTGGTTTAGACGCGCTGGTGGCGGTAGGCGGGGAAGATACCTTAGGGGTGGCCTCAAAGCTGGTTAAAGACGGCTTGTCGAATATCGTGGGAGTTCCTAAGACTATTGATAATGATCTATCGGCTACGGACTATACTTTTGGTTTTGATACGGCTTTAAGCGTTGCTATGGAGTGTATCGACCGTTTACATACCACCGCGGAAAGCCACCATCGGATTATCGTCGCGGAAGTTATGGGCAGGCATGCCGGCTGGATCGCGATTGAGGCGGGTATCGCCGGCGGGGCAGATATGATTTTGATTCCAGAAATTCCTATTGATTTAGATGAGGTTTGCAATGTTATTAAGCGCCGGCACTCCCGGGGCAAGACCTTTAGCATTATTGTGGTTTCCGAGGGCGCGCAGTTTAAGGATGGCTCGATGGTTACCCAGGAACAAAAGTTAGACGCTTTTGGCCATGTCCGGCTCGGAGGTATTGGCGATGATTTGGCGGTGCAAATTGAAAAAAGAACCGGTTTTGAAACGCGGGTCAGTGTCTTAGGCCACATCCAAAGGGGTGGTTCACCCACGGCCTTTGACCGTGTATTAGGCACGCGTTTTGGGGTAAAAGCCGTGGAGCTGATTATCGATAGAAAATTTGGGAAAATGGTTGCTTTGGCCGGAACCAAAATTATCGATGTGCCTTTGGAAGACGCGGTGAAGGATTTAAAAACGGTGGATATGGAACTTTATAATATCGCCAAAGTATTTTTCGGATAATCTTCCTTGAAAGGACAATGGTGAAAAAATGCGCGAAAAGATAAAAGATATTCTTTTAGAGAGTATCCAGGTTAAAGAAGAAATTCTGCGTAACCAGATCGGCCAGATCGCTGAGATTGCGCAGCTGATGATCGACTGTTTGAAAAAAGACGGCAAAGTGATTGTTTTTGGCAACGGAGGTTCGGCCGGAGATAGTCAGCATATTGCCGCTGAGCTCGTCGGCCGTTTTAAGAAGGATCGTTCAGCATTAGCGGGTATCGCTTTAACCACGAACACTTCGGTACTTACTTCTTTGGCTAATGATTATGGTTATGATGTGGTCTTCTCACGCCAGATTGAAGCGCTGGGCAAGAAAAATGACGTGGCCCTGGGTATATCTACCAGTGGAAAAGCAAGAAATGTCGCCCTGGGAATTAAGCAGGCTAAAAAGATGGGGATTAAAACTGTAGCTTTAAGCGGCGGAGACGGAGGGGAGATTGTAAAACTCGCGGATGTATCTTTGGTTGTGCCATCTAAAATAACGGCCAGGATTCAGGAAGCGCACATTACAATCGCCCACATCATATGCGAAATGATCGAGCAGGAGCTTTGCCAGGAACAAAAATAATTTCACTTTCTGTCCTTAAAGGTATCGTCAGGCGCCTTAAGCAGAAGGGTAAGCGTATAGTTTTTACTAACGGCTGTTTTGATATTTTGCATTATGGCCATGTTAAATATTTACAGGATGCCCGTAGTTACGGTGATTATTTGGTGGTGGCGGTAAATAGCGATGCTTCCGTTAAAAAGATAAAAGTTAAAAATCGCCCGGTGATCGGGCAAGCTGATCGTTTGAAAACCGTGGCCGCATTAGCGAGTGTGGATTTTGTGGTTTTATTTAATACGGATAATCCGCTGCGTTTAATTAAAGCGCTGAAGCCGGATATTCTGGTCAAAGGCGCGGATTGGAGCAAGAAAAAAATAATCGGCGCAGATTTTGTTTCCAGTTATGGCGGACAGGTCTTGACCGTTAATTTAGTCAAGGGCCGCTCAACCAGCGCGTTGATTAAAAAAATCGTCCATGACTTCCCCAAAGATTAACGTCGGCAGGATTATTGATGCGAATTTAAACCGGGTTAAAGAAGGTCTGCGGGTTTGCGAAGAGATTACCCGCTTTATGCTTAATCATCATAAACTTACAGCGCAATTTAAGCGAATCCGGCATAATATAGATTGTTTGGGCAGGAGAATTTATCCACCCGCGAAACTGCTTGGTCAGCGCAGGGCGCAAACGGATGTGGGAAGGTTTAATTCTTCCGGCGAACTTAAACGTGGTAATTGTAAAGATATATTTTGGGCTAATCTCGCCAGAGTTAAAGAATCTTTACGCGTGTTGGAAGAATTCAGTAAGTTGGCCGACACCCGCGCAGCTTTAGGTTTTAAACAGCTGCGTTATAAAGTTTATGAAATTGAGAAAGATTCTTTTAAAAAAATCTCAGGCTTATCTAGCTCTCGATCGGCCGTCTTTAACAAGGATTTCATTAAATAAAATATGACCCAGCTGGAATACGCCAAAAAGAACATTCTTACTCCCCTGATGCGCCGGGTCGCACGCCGAGAATCCGTTAAGCCTAATGCGTTGATGCGTCTTATGCGTTTAGGACAGGTAGTTATCCCTTTAAATAAAAACCATAAAATAAAAAAACCTTGTGCGGTAGGCAAAGGCTTGTCTACTAAGGTTAATGCGAATATCGGTACTTCTACGGATAAATCCCGGATTGTTGATGAAATCCGCAAGCTTAATGCGGCGATAAAATATGGCGCGGATGCGGTGATGGATTTAAGTGTCGGAGGCAATCTGGCTAAGGCCAGAAAAGAGGTTTTAAAACACTCTTCGGTACCGGTGGGGACGGTTCCGGTTTATGAAGTGGCGGTGAGAGCGAAGGAAAAAAATAAAAACTTTCTTAAATTTAACGCCGCCGACATATTAAGCGTATTGACGGATCAAGCTAAACAGGGTGTAGATTTTTTTACCATCCATAGCGGGGTAACTCAAAGTAGCTTAAGAGCGCTTAGTCAGCAGAAACGGTTGATGGGGGTGGTTTCCCGCGGTGGAGCGATCATCGCCAGCTGGATTAAATACCACCGGCAAGAAAATCCTTTTTATTCCCATTTTGATGAAATTCTGTCGATCGCTCATCAATATGATGTAACTTTAAGCTTAGGTGACGGATTGAGGCCGGGTTCGATCTTAGACGCTACGGATAAAGCTCAAATCGCGGAATTAAAAATTCTTGGTAAATTAGCTAAACGTGCTAGGGCAAAAGGTGTGCAGGTGATGATTGAAGGCCCCGGCCATGTTCCCTTAGATCAGATAGAAAAAAATATTGCTTTAGAGAAAAAATATTGCTCTGGCGCGCCTTTTTATGTATTGGGCCCTTTAGTCACGGATGTCGCGCCGGGTTATGATCACATTACTTCGGCGATCGGAGGAGCAATTGCGGCTGGCGTGGGGGCGGATTTTCTTTGTTATGTAACTGCCGCCGAACATTTACGCCACCCCACTATCGCGGATGTGCAGGAAGGTGTCGTCGCCTGCCGGATTGCCGCGCATGCCGGCGATTTAGTTAAGCGTAGAAAATTAGCGATTGGTTGGGATAAGCGTATTTCCGCGGCGCGTCAGGCACGGGATTGGAAAAAACAGATTAAATTATCTATTGATCCGGAGAAAGCCAGGGCGTATCGCTTAAGCAGTAAACCAAAGCTGTCGAGTGTCTGCACGATGTGCGGAGAATATTGTTCTATTAAAGTAATGGAAGATTGTGTTCGGCGCTAATGCGGGCACCTTGCGCTTAATGGGTCCGTACGCGGGTGTAATTCAGTGGTAGAATGGCAGCTTCCCAAGCTGCACATGGCGGTTCGATTCCGCTCACCCGCTTGTAAAATTAGAGGCAGGGGGTTAATGAGAAAAATTATTTTAATATTCATGTTTCTGGGGTTAGCCGGATGTGCGACTGTTCCTCCCTATAGCGGTCCGAGTTTACCGGTTTCGGCTCAAGGGGTGGGGGGGGTGCATCACCGCGTGGAAGCAGGCCAAACACTTTGGAGGATATCCCGGATTTACGCCGTAGATATCGATGATATCATCCGCCTGAATCATCTCTCTGAAGATACGACCATTGAAATCGGTCAAGTTCTTTTAATTCCTAGCCGTTTAAGCGCGCAGAATATTCCGGTTGCGTCTAGCGGAGATGATTTTATTTGGCCGTTAAAAGGCCGGGTAATCGCCGGATTTGGTTGTACTTACCGCAATTTGATTAATAAGGGGATTAATATTCAGGCTCCCCCAGGCTCGGATATTCTGGCCACGCGCAGCGGCAGGGTAGTTTTTTATGCCAGTAGTTTTGGCAATTATGGAAAGACCATAATTATTGACCATGGAAATGGCCTGCGTAGTGTTTATTCCAGGATTTCAGAGATTTTCGTGCAACCGGGCCAGAATGTGCAAAGGGGCGCGCTGGTTGGACGTTTGGGTGCCAGCGGCAGGGATAAAAACAACTATCTTCATTTTCAGATTCGTAAAGGCGCCGTGGCGCAAAATCCGTTATTTTACCTATCATGATAAAAGACAAATTCTTTGACCGGAAAAATTATCTCCAGATATTAGAAAAGCGCGTGAGCAGCCTTAAGGAAGGCTATCGGCAGAATATTGCTTTGATTGGCGACGAAAATGTCGGCAAAACAAGCATCATCTCTAAGTTTCTGGCTAATTATTATGATCCGCGGATTATTACCGTATATATCGAGCTGCGCCCGGAATCTCTGGATGGGTTTGCCCGAAGGTTTATCGGGGCCTTACTGTATAATTTTCTTTTAAATAGCGGACTGCCTTTAGAAGAAGACCTGGATTATTTAGTGTCTAAATCTTCACGCTATATTCCGCACACCGCGGTAAAGATAAATTTTATTCTCAATGAGCTTTCGCGCAGAAAGAAACTGAATATCATTACGGAGCTTTTTACCCTCGCGGAGTTAATCCATCAGGAAACCGGTAAATTTACGGTTTTATTTTTGGATGAATTCCATAATTTAGAGGAGATGGGGGTAAAAAATCTATATCGGGAGTGGAGTAAACTGCTTATCGTGCAAAAGAATACGCTTTATTGTTTGGCTTCCTCTAAAATCTTTAAAGCCCGGTTAATTTTTTCTAAACAGCTTTCTTTATTGTTTGGTAATTTCGAGATTATTACGATCGAGCCATTTGATATTCACACCAGCGGCCGCTATTTGGATCAACGTATTTTGGGCTTAAAGTTAAACCCGCAATTAAAAGATTTTATTATAAATTTTACCGGCGGTTATCCGTTATACCTGGAGTTAATCGCTGATGCTTTACCCCGGTTAAGCCCGGAAGTTAATTTAGCGGATATTCTTGAGGATTTGTTATTTAATACCTCAGGGATTCTTAATCAGAGATTTTCTAATTACATTAAACGTTTTCTCGATGCGGGCGCCAGCAATGACTATCTGTCGATATTTTATCTGATCGCTTCCGGGCGTAACCGGATTAAAGATATTGCCCACCTTTTGCGTAAACAAAAGAAAGATCTCATGCCTAGGATTAATTACCTTCTTGAACTGGATGCGGTTTCGCGCAGCGGCGATTTTCTTAAAATTAACGACCGCTTGTTTGCTTATTGGATGCGTTTTGTTTATCAGGAGAAGATGCATTCATTATCCTTTGATGCGAAAAGCCAAAAAGAGAAGTTCCGGGATAGTATTCAAGAACTGATTGCCGAGTTTGCCCAGCAATCGACAAAATCATTGGCCAATCGCGTTGGTGAATTATTACAGTTATTTGAGGATGACCTGGTGCAGCTGGAACGTAAAAAAATCCGCCTGCATCATTTTCGCGAGATAAAGCCGTTAGCCTTTGGCCAGCATTTTCTGAAGGATGGCTTGCTTGGCCGCTGTAGCGATGCGTTGTGGATTATGGCGATTAAATCCGAGGCGCTTACGGAACAGGATATCACAGAATTTTCTAAAGAATGTAAAAGATACCACCATAAATCACAGCGCAAGATCATGGTTACTTTAAAAGAGGTCGACCCGAATGCCAGATTAAGAGCTTTGGAGGAGAAGATTTGGACTTGGGATTTAAATAACTTGAATCAGATATTTGATTTATTTTCTCAGCCCAGAGTAATCGCATGAATTTGGATCAGCTAAAAAGCATCAGCATTGGCGTAATTTCAGATACACATATTCCGGACCGGGGTGAGGGAGTCCCCGCGACAATCTTGGATGCTTTTAAACAAGTAGATTTAATTATCCATGCTGGGGATATTGTAAGCTTAGGAGTAATTGATGAATTAAAAAATGTCTGTTCGAATGTGGTGGTGGTCGCCGGGAATATGGATCCGGAAGCGGTAAAGAAAAAATATCCCCGCAAACAGATCCTGGATCTTCTCGGGCATCGCCTGGGCCTGATGCATGGGGCGGGCCCGGCGTCAAATCTTTTAGAACTGCTCAGAGACGCTTTTAAGGGAGATAATTGCGATTTGATTATTTTTGGCCATTCGCATAAACCGATGAATGAGAGAATCGGTGCGGTATTATTCTTTAACCCGGGAAGCGCTACGGATCCTGCCGCGGCGTATAATTCTTATGGGATAATTGAATTAAACGATCGATCAACCGATTCTGGTTTGTCGTCTGACAACCAGACCGGAATTGAAGCTAGGATAATTAAAATTTAAAATGGATAAACTTTGGGCCCCTTGGAGGATTAGTTATGTCAGAAGCAAAAAGAAGAGCAAGGGGGGGTGTATTTTTTGTCATGCTAAAACCGGCAAGCCCGGGGATTACGTTATTTTTAAAACACAATTTTCCATCGCGTTACTAAATATTTATCCTTATAATAATGGGCATATGCTTATCTCGCCCTTAAGACATATCCGTGATATATCCCAAATGCAAGATCGCGAAATCTTGGATTTGTTTAATTGTTTAAATAAAGCTAAAAGTTTGCTGCAAAAAGTGCTTAAACCGCAAGGTTATAATGTCGGGTTTAACCTGACGCGGGTTGCCGGGGCAGGTATTGTTGGCCATCTGCATTTGCATCTTGTGCCGCGCTGGGTAGGAGATACTAACTTTATGCCGGTAGTTTTTAAGACCAAGATTATTTCGCAATCCTTAGACCAGCTAGCGAAGAGATTAAAAAATGCCAATCGATAAGATTAAAGTATATGAAGATAAAATTCTCGCTCCTTACGCGATGAAAAGCTGTGCTTCCCGCGGCCGGATGTATCCCGAAGATGAGCATGCTTATCGCTCATGTTATCAGCGCGACCGGGATCGCATTATTCATTCGGCAGCTTTTAGAAGACTGGAATATAAAACCCAAGTTTTTGTAAATCACGAAGGTGATTATTACCGTACTCGCTTGACGCATAGCATTGAGGTTGCTCAGATTGCCCGGACGATCGCTTGCGCTTTAAGTTTAAATATGGATTTAACCGAAGCCATTGCTTTAGCTCATGATTTGGGGCATACGCCTTTTGGCCATTCCGGAGAAGAGGTGCTTGATGAATTAATGGCTAAAGTAGGAGGGTTTAATCATAATCTTCAGGGTTTAAGAGTAGTGGATTTTCTGGAAGAGCGTTATCCGGAATTTCCGGGTTTGAATTTAAGTTGGGAAGTGCGAGAGGGGATCGTAAAACATTCTTCGGTCTTTGATATCGCGGTGGCGATTAAAGAGTTTTCGCCTAAGAAAATGCCTTGCTTAGAAACACAATTAGTGGATGTCGCCGATGAGATTGCCTATGATAATCATGATTTAGATGATGGGCTCACCTCCGGTTTGATCAAAGAAGCGGATTTAGAGAATCTGGAGATTTGGCAAAAAATAAATCGCTTGATCAATCAGAAGTATGCTAAAATTAATCCAAATACGCGCAAGTATCTGGTTATCCGCGGCTTAATTGATTTGCAGGTTACCGATCTAATTACGCATACGCAATTAGAAATCTCCCGGCGAAAGATAAAGAAATATACGGATGTTGGTAAACTCGATTCAAAAATAGTTGATTTTAGCCGACAGATTAAGCAGCTCAGAAAGCCGCTGAGGCAGTTTCTGATGCAGAAGCTCTACCATCATTATCGGGTAGTGCGCATGAGTACTAAAGCTAAGCGTTTTATCCGGGAATTATTTTGTGAATATCTCAAACGCCCCGCGCAGATGCCCTCTGAGATACAGCGCCGGATTCCTCAAATAGGAATCCGGCGGGTAGTTTGTGATTATATTGCCGGCATGACTGACCGGTATGCCCTAGATGAGTATAAAAAATTATTCAACCCCTACGAAAAAGTATAGATTCTTGATTTCCGCGGTGCACAGCATTTATCGCCTGCTTAACTCCACTTATGAGGTTAATGAGTTAATTAGCCGCATGGGCCGTTTATTCTGCCAGTTTTTTAACGCCCAGTATTGCTGCATTGTTTTATTAGACCAGAGCAAGAAGTATTCAATTATTAAATGCACCATTGATGATAACCAGAAATCGGTAGTTTATAAAAAGACTAAAATTACCAACCGGGTGGAAAAAATAATTATTAAGAGCGCTTCCGCGGTCCGAAAAGGTAATTTTTTAGGTATTCCGCTTATTTCTGAAGATATTATGGGTTTTACGATTATTAAACGCGCTAAGCTTAATCGGCCGTTTGATTTGTTTGACCTGGAGATGTTGATGACGATGGCGGAGCAGGCGGTCGTCGGAATTAAGAATATGCAGCTTTACGAGGAGCAGCAACGGATAGTTTTTGGCAGTATTAAATCTCTGGTGACGTTTTTAAATACCCAGGTTTCTCGGGATTATACCCATTCACCTTGTTTTAGCAAATTGGTTTGCGCGCTGGGAGCGGAAATCCATTTAAATGAGCAGCAGTTGCAAAGCCTTAAATATGCCAGTCTTTTGCATGATGCCGGAAAAGCGGATATTCCGGCGGCGATTTTAACTAAAACGACTAAGCTTACCGATCAGGAGTATGCGATTATTAAAGAGCATCCGGTTAAAGGGGCGCAGATTTTAAGGCCGTTACAAATTTTACGTCCGGCGATTCCGATTATTATGTACCATCATGAGAAATATAACGGTACGGGTTATCCTTCCCAGCTTAAAGGCGGGCAGATTCCTTTGGGCGCGCGCATTATGTCGGTGGCCGATGCTTTTGAGGCAATGGTTTATGGCCGGCCGTATCGCCAGAGAATGGATATTGCCGCGGCGATTAAAGAAGTAAAAAAACAGAGCGGCACGCAATTTGATCCTAAGGTGGTTGAGGTTTTCTTAAAGGTAATTAAAAAGTTTAATAAAAAAGTTTACTTGGAGCAGGATGTTTCTAAGTAAGCGCATTACATTATGGTAGAAAAGCAGGATGATTCACAATCTGAACTTTTTTCTTCCGGTGATCAGGGCGGGCAATATAAGCCGCGCATCCAGAAAAAACCGTTTTTCTTGCAGATTCGCGGTTATGAAAAAGTGATGCTTTTAATCATGAGCTTAGTTTTAACCAGTATTATTTCTTTTTCTTTAGGGGTCGAAAGAGGCAAGCGTGTTGGTTGGGTTAAAAATGTTACTCTAGACCAGCGCGGTTATACGATTCAGGTGGCTGTTTTTAGGAATAAACAGTCAGCTTTAAAAGAAGCGCAATGGTTGACCAGGGAAGGATTGACTCCGATGGTTTTTGCTAAAAATGATTATATTGTTTTGTGCGTAGGCAAATTTTCTAATCAACAGAGCGCGCAACCTTTGCTGATCCAGCTGCAGAGAACCTACGCGGGTTGCCGCATAAGGAGGTTATAAACATGTCAATACATCCGTCATTAACTATTTCGGAAAAGGACAAAAAAACCCGTTCGGTATTAAAGCGTATTGAGCGGATTAGGCAGATGCAGGAAAAAGGCAATTGGAAGCAAGGAGACTCGGTTTATGGTTTGCCTAAGATCAAGAGCTTAAGGATTAAGATTAAGAAGGAAAAAGTGGAGAAAGCCGCCACAGCTACAGAAGAAGGCGCGCCAGCGGCTGCGGGTGCCAAGGATGCCAAGGCGGCTGCGGCGGGTGGAGCTAAGGATGCTAAAACCGCTGCTGCTAAGTCTGCTCCTAAGGCGGCGGCTAAGGCTTAAAACGAGGGAATTAGGGAATTAAGGTTAAATCACATGTTACAAAATTTTAGAATTAAAAGCACGCTTATTTTTCTGATTGTTTGTTTTAGTCTGCCGGGTTTGGTATCCGCGGATACCTTTAGCGCTTTTACCGGACAGATTAATGCTCGCGGCATAAATGTCCGCGTGGATGCTACCGTAGGCTCAGAGGTTATTTGTACTCTCGCTAAAGGTGATTTGGTGGAAGTGGTCCGGGAAGTTTATGATTGGTATAAAATCCGCCTGCCTAAAGCCGCGCCCTCATTTATAAAAAAGAATCTTTTGGAGTGCGTTAAGCTTAATCCTGATTTTGCTGTTGCCTCAAACAAATGCCTTAGTGCTAAGGTGATTAAGGATAAGGTAAATATCCGGCTAAGGCCGGCTGAATCGGCATGGATTTTGGGAAAAGTTGATAAAGACACGGTGGTTAATATCATTGCCGAAGAAGCAGGCTGGTATAAGATTAACCCTGTTTATCAGAGTTATGGCTGGGTGAATAAAAAATTTGTGAATCATAATCTGCCGCTGCCTCAGAAGCAAGATACTTCAGTTAAGCCCGCCGGACTCGCGGAATTAGACGATCAATTGGTAATCGAAGGCAAGGTTACTCCTTACGGAATTGTCCTCTGGCGCAAGGCTACGCATAAGTTGATTACTTCTGAAAATAAAACATATTTTCTGAGAGGCGACCGTAAAAGCTTAGA
>Ga0172370_10004571_pt1 | contig 18430 bp, 20 predicted proteins | sample LakKiv5m_FD_114538 | JGI IMG/M metagenome (GOLD analysis project Ga0172370, IMG submission 114538) | Freshwater microbial communities from Kabuno Bay, South-Kivu, Congo - kab_022012_11.5m | ecosystem: Environmental > Aquatic > Freshwater > Lake | place: Democratic Republic of the Congo...
CACTCATGAAAAAAATTATTGTTACCACAACCACTACTACACACCCTTAGGGATTAGTGGTCGTGCCGCCTACTAATCCCCGAGAGGGGATTTTTTGTAGGCACACTGTTATACTAAACAACATAAATATATAAGGAATAATATGTCAAATAATTCAAACGATCAATTACTCAAAATTCGCCACAGCGCCGAACATGTCCTGACTCAGGCAATGCAAGAATTATACGGTGCCGACAAGGTTGTCATGGCCATGGGACCTGCCACCGACGATGGCTTCTACTTTGATTTCGAACCTCGTGGTGACTTCAAACTAAGCTCTGAGATGTTCCCCAAGATCGAGAAGCAAATGAAAAAGATCATCCAAGCCAACCTCCCGATTACAAAAGAAGAAATAACGCTCGTTGAAGCCGAAAAGCTCTTTGCCGGCAATCCCTACAAACAAGAGTGGCTCGAGGAGATTAAGGGTAGGGGAGAGAAAGCTACCATCTACCGCACCGGAGACAAATTTGTCGATCTCTGCAAAGGTCCTCATGTTGAGAAAACGGGGGAAATCAAAGCCTTCAAACTCACTTCCATCGCGGGTGCCTACTGGCATGGTGATGAGAAAAAGCAAATGCTCACTCGTGTCTATGGTACTGCCTTCGCTTCTCAAGAAGAGCTCGACAAGTATCTCTGGGTAATCGAAGAAGCCAAAAAACGTGATCACAGGAAGCTTGGTCGTGAGCTCGAACTTTTTGCTTTCTCGGATCAAGTTGGACAAGGTTTAACCCTCTGGCTTCCCAATGGCGCAACTATCCGTCGCGAAATCGAGAAATTTATGGTTGAAGAGCAAATCAAAATGGGCTACAACCATGTTTACAGTCCACATATAGGTCAAAAATCCCTCTGGGAAAAATCAGGTCATTGGGATCTCTACCGCGAGAAAATGTACTCACCAATGGATGTTGATGGAGTTGAGTACTTAGTCAAACCCATGACTTGTCCCATGCATATTCAGAGCTATGAAATTCACCCGCGGTCATACCGTGAGCTACCATACAAAATTGCCGAAGTAGCTTCGGTTTATCGTTACGAGCAATCAGGAGAATTGAGTGGATTGCTCCGTGTCCGCTCTTTCACTCAAGACGATGCTCACATTTTTTGCACACCAGATCAAGCAACCGAACAGTTCCTAGAGGTTTTTCACTTCATTCAAAAACTCTATGCTGCTTTCGGCTTTACTGATTATCGTGTCAGATTAGGAATAAGATCAACCAAAGTAAAATATCTCGGCAACGATGAAGTCTGGGTCAAAGCCGAAGAAAAAATTGTCGAAGCACTCAAAGCAAGTGGCTCAGATTACTTTATTTCTGAGGGCGACGCCGCATTCTATGGCCCCAAAGCTGACTTTTTGATCAAAGATGCACTTGGCCGTGAATGGCAATGTGGCACCGTCCAAATTGACTTCATGTTACCTGAGCGTTTTGGTCTCAAATATATTGACAGCAGTAATCACGAGCAAACACCTGTGATGGTACACCGAGCGCCACTCGGTTCGCTTGAGCGATTTGTTGCCATCTTAATCGAGCATTATACCGGAGCTTTCCCGATGTGGCTCGCTCCCACTCAACTTACTATTCTCCCCATCTCCGAAAACGAACTTGGCTACGCCCAAGAAATTGCGCAATCACTCACCCAAGAAGGATTCCGTGTTAATCTAGACGAAACCAGCAACACTCTTGGCAAAAAGATGGTGCGTGCCAGAGAATGGAAAGTTCCCTACATGGCAATCCTTGGCAAGCAAGAGGTTGAAAATAAAACCCTCACCCTCAAAAACAGGGCTGGCGAGCAAATCACCCTCACCCTCGACGAGGTCATTGCCAAATTCAAACAGGAGATATTAAGTAGGGTATAATGTGATCCTGTAGGGGCAGATTATTATCTGCCCGTATATTCAATTATGAAATTTTACGCCATTAATCAATTCATCAAATCCCCTGAGCTCCGCGTGGTCGACGAAACTGGCAAACAAGTCGGCCTGATGTCACTCCCCGAGGCACTCAGCAAGGCTCGCGAAGCCGGCGTTGATCTGGTCGAGATCGCCCCCATGGCCAAACCTCCGGTTGCGAAAATCATTGACTTTAAAAAATTCAAATATATCGAGGCTAAAAAAGAAAAAGACGGCAAAGCCACAAGCGGTAAAGTCGAACTCAAAGAGATTCGCTTCACTCCCTTTATCGCCCAGGGTGACCTCGACTCCCGCCTCAGCAAAATCAAAGACATCATGGAAGATGGCAACAGGGTGAAAATTGTGGTAAAATTCACCGGTCGCCAAATTACTCGTGTAGAGTTTGGTCACGAATTAATCAAAAAAATATTATTAGGGCTGCAGGGTTTAGCAGTTGCCGATGGAGTACCCAAACTCCAAGGTAAGCAGTTATTTTTGATTCTCAACCCCGCCAAGAAGAAGTAATATGAAACGCAAAAGCAAGAGATCACTACTCCGTCGCATCAAAGTGACCAAAAACGGCAAAATCATGCGTCGCACCCAGAACATGCGCCATCGCCGTGCTCACAAAGGCAGCGCCCAAGTTCGTCGCATGAAAACCGTCAAATTCTTGACCAAAGGAACAGGTCGTCGCATTAAAAAGATTTTAGGAATGTAAATTATGACCAGAGTCAAAAATAGTCCCGTCAAACGCGCCCGCCACAACAAAGTTCTCAAAAGAACCAGCGGTTTCCGCATGACCAAGAGCCGACTCTGGAAAGTCGCTCACGAAGCCTACCTCCACGCCCTCGATTATAGCTTTCAAGGCAGAAAAGATCGCAAAAGCAACTTCCGCTCCCTCTGGATCACTCGTATCAATGCAGCCATTCGCGCTATCGATTCTACATTAACCTACTCCAAGTTCGTCAATATTCTCAAAGCCAAAAACATCATCCTCGATCGCAAGGTCTTGGCTGGCATCGCAGCTACCGACCCCTCAACTTTCGCCAAAATAGTCGAAAAGACCCGTTAATCAACTATATTTATTTTGCTAGTTGACTTTTTTCCATCCCATAGTGTAAGATAGCCTCTTGCGAGAAGCAACCATCCGCACTTTCCCACTAATACGGGATTGCTGGCAGGAAGGTTGCTTTTGGCGTATATAGAGACCCCCGCACAATACAAGCGGGGTTTTTTGTATGAAAATAAGTTAAAATAGAACGATCATATGGAATCACAGATTAAACAAATCCAAACAGAATTCACCGCAGATCTTGCAAAGGTCAATTCTCAATCCGAGCTCGATGCCATCTTCCTCAAATATCTTGGCAAAAAGGGGAGTACAACCAACATCCTCAAGAGCCTACAGGGTCTGACCCTGCAGGACAAAAAGCTGTATGGCCCCATTCTCAACAAGCTCAAAACCTCCCAAGAATCCGCTATCAAAGCTAAATCTAAAGAACTGGAAAACCGCAAGACTGGAAAACTGGAAGACGATCTCACAATCCCAGGGACTGTGAGATCTACTGGTCACCTCCACCCCACCACCATTGTCATCCGCGAGCTCAACTCTTTCTTCCGCTACCACGGCTTCTCCGTCCAGGATGGACCCGAAATAGAGGACGTCGAGTATAACTTCCGTCGCCTCAATCTCCCCGAGGGTCACCCCGCGACCGACTTACAAGACACCCTCTTTGTCAAAGAGCCTCAGTGGTTGATGCGCACTCAAACTAGCTCTATCGAAGCAAGGGTACTCGAAAAATATCAACCTCCAATGCGCGTAGTTGTTCCCGGCAAAGTCTACCGCAACGAGACTAATAGTGCCACCAACACCAGTTTCTTCCATCATTATCAAGGATTCGTGGTCGATAAGAATATTAACATACAAAATTTAAAAGAAATCTTAACCAAAGTTCATCAGTTCTTATTCGGCAAAGCTGTCGTGCTCCGCTTCCGATACAAATACTATCCCGAGGTTAGTCCAGGCATGGGAGTAGATATGCAGTGCCAATTCTGTAAAGGCAAGGGGTGCACCGTCTGCAAGTATCGGGGTTGGATCGAAACATTGGGCTCTGGCATCATCCACTACAACACTATGAAAGCATCAAAAATTGACCCAGACATTTATACTGGATACGCCTTTGGAATGGGGCTTGATAGGCTTGTAATGAACAAGTTTGGCATCCCGGATATCAGAAAACTCTATGGAGGAGAACTCGTCTATGCCTAACTGGGATACTGGAATACTGGAATACTGGAGAACTCAACCATGAAGATACCTCTGAAATGGTTGTCCGATTACGTCAAAACCGACAAATCTCCTCGCGAGATTGCCGCAAGCTTTACTCAACTCGGACTCATGCTAGACAAGCCCCTCGACGATAGTGGGGTACTAGACCTCGAACATCGGATGGATCGCTCCGACTGGCTCAGCATTATTGGCTGCGCTCGTGACCTTGCCGCTTTCGAAAAAACCAAGCTCATCTATCCAACCACCAATTCTCAGCCACTTCCCCAAATTACACCTAGCGAAATGATTGAGATAAAGGTCGAGACCCCAACCGTGCGCCGTTTCGCCACTCGAATCGTCAAAGGAGTAAAAGTCGGAGAGTCTCCCGCTTGGCTCAAAGACAAGCTTGAGGCTTATGGTATTCGGAGTATCAACAATGTCGTCGACATTACCAATTATGTCATGGTCGAATATGGCCAACCTCTCCACGCTCAAGATCTTGCCCAACTCAAAAAGCGAGAGATCACACTCCGCAAAGCCAAAAAGGGCGAGTCCATCACCACGATCCTTGGCACAACCGTCAACCTTGATTCTGACACCGATCTATTAACATCTGGTGGGGTACCCACCGTCATTATGGGGGTAGTGGGAGGCGCCCACACCTCAGTTAGTAATACCACGACCGACCTCATTCTCGATTCTGGCAACTATGATCAAAGTATTATCAGAAAGACTAGTCGTCGTCTCAAAATCATTAACGAAACTGTCTCTCGTTGCGACAAATTCTTAAGCCCCAAGCTCTGCGAAATCGCCCTCGATCGAGCGACCTATCTCTTACAAGAACTATGTGGCGCCCAAGTTTATGAGAATTATGACTATTATCCCCACCCCATTAAGCCAACAGAATATAAACTAACCTATTCTCGCCTCGCGAAAATCAGCGGCCTTAGCCTACCTACTTCTACTATCAAAAGTATTCTCACAAGCCTAGAATATGTGATCACAGGCGAGAACAAAGATCATTTAACAGTTACGGCTCCCTATTTCCGCACTGACATCGAGGTAGAGGATGATCTGATCGCCGACATCCTCCGCATTAACAACTACGCCAACCTCCCCACAAGTCCCTTAAGCACCCCTGTCCCTGCCGATATTACTCCTACCATTCTCACCTTCGAAGAACGGCTACGAGACCTCCTCGTTAATCAAGGTACCATCGAGCAAATTACCACCCCCTTAGTCCAAAGTAATAACGATCCCAAACAAATCGTATTGAGTAACGCGCTGAGTACGGATCAAAATGCTCTCCGCACTTCAATGGTTCCCAAGTTACAAGAAATCATTACCAATTATAGTAAGCACAAAATTAACTCAGTCCTTATTTTCGAGATTGGCAAAACCTTTTCCGTAGGGACGAGGAATGCCTCGCCCGTATACAGCGAGCATCGCGAACTCTCTGTTGTTTCTTCAGATACCGCTCACAACTCTCTCGCTACTCTTCTTAACTCTCTCGGTATTACTTACTCAATCGATAATACCCACAACATAATCATTAATGGAGAACCATGTGGTCAACTAAATCATAATTACTACGTCCTGCTTACTGAAAAATTACTAGTCTATTCCCAACCCTACAGTCGAATTGTGAGTAATTTTTCGCACTCCACCACTCGCGACCTCTCCCTACTTGTCCCTCAGACACTGTCCTACGCCGACATCACTACAGCACTTAATACTCATACTTTCTCTTACCAAAGCGTTGCTTGCAAGTCTTACACCAAGCTTTCTAAGCTTAACAACTATCTTCTAACCTTCACTTGGGATCAAACTACAGATGTAGATGCACAAGTCAAAGAGATTCTCGCACTTCTCAAAACCAAGCTCAACATTGATTCCAAATCTTAATTTGCCGAAGCCGAAGCCGTAGGGGAGGGTGAAAGACTTGGCGATGGCGCATAATTCCAATCCCTGTTTATCCCGATTTTTAGTTTCGTATCTTTCTCGCTTCCATCCTTCAGATGTACTCTTCCAATCAATTCATATGTCCCAGTGGATAATGTAATATTAGTTGAGACCAATTTTTCAGTTCCCAGATTTTCTTCACCAACACCCGTATACAGTTTTATCCATTCAATGTCTTTACTTGTTGTCACCTTTAGTCTTACTTCAAACGTAGCCTTGTTATCACTCCCGTCGATCCTAGTCTCGTTCCCTGGCTTCTCAAAGCCAATCACCGTATCCGTATCGGTACTACAATACTCACGTGGGACTTTGTATTTCGAATCTCCCTGTGAATCAATCCACGCCCATATGTCATCGATCCAGTTTGTACTCTCAGGCTTGAGCACATAAAACTCTTTCTCGCTATACTCACCTCGGGCAACGACTATGTCATTTGCCAGTTTATTTTCATCTGACCTGCAGACTTTCACTTTCGTATGAATTAGGTCCGGTTCAGTCGGTGCTGTTCCTTTCACAAAATAATCTGCCCGCGTTGCATATCCATCATGCTCAGGGTACCCCGACACCACATCCACTTGTCTTGCCTCTACTCCCGAGGGTGGTTTGAAATCTTCACCTTTATACTTTTCCCATGTTTTTAATATAATCTTGCGCCAAATAGGTGATGCTCCAGTTACTCCTGATGCCACCTCTTTCATTGCCGAGTTATCATTATTCCCGACCCACACCCCGACTACTGCCCCGCTACTCCATCCAATAGTCCAGTTATCCCTCTTATCATTTGTTGTTCCAGTCTTAACTGCGATACTCTTCCCACTCATATTGAGGTATGAGTTCGCGCCAAAGGTTAATAGTCTTGCATTGTTGTCATACAGCACATGATTGATCAAAAACGCCACTTCTTCGGTAAGTACTCGCTGTTTCTTGGCTTGTTTGGCCTCATAAATTGTGCGCCCATCCTTCTCAACTTTCAAAATTGACACAGGCTCAATTTTCTCTCCACCATTTGCAAAGGCACTATATGCTCTAACCAAATCAAATAATCTGACCTCGCCTCCGCCGAGCGTTACCGACAACCCAAAACGCTTCATATTTGCACCAGTTGGTGCAAGAGACTCAAATCCCATATCGTACGCTGTCTGTAACATCTCCTTAAGCCCAACCAATGATAAGAGCTTAACCGCTGGAATATTGAGTGAGGATCCTAGTGCGAAGCGCAGTTGTATCGGACCATGGAACTTCCCGTCATAATTTTTGGGTTCGTAAAACTCTCCCTCTTTCCCACCCGGGAACTTAGTTGGCACATCCAAAAGCATCGTCGAAGGGGCATATCCTTTTGCAAAAGCCGCCGCGTATGTCACTGGCTTAATCGCACTACCTGGCTGTCTCTGGGACATCACTACATTTACTTTGCCATCATAATCCTCGGCGAAATAATTCTTCGATCCCACCATCGTCAAAATTTCTCCATTTTGTGGATTCATCACCATTGCCGCCCCGTTCCCCACCTTCATGCTCGTCAACTTTTCAATTTCCTCTGCCACAGTTGATTGTGCAAAGTCTTGCAGTTCAGTGTCGAGAGTGGTCGTGACTGTATAACCACCTTCTTCAACTATTTGCTCGCCCAACAAATCAACTAATTGATCCTTCACATAAAAGACGAAGTGTGGTGCCTTTATAGCGACTGACTGATCTCGGAACTCAATATTAGGCAGTTCAGCTAGTGATTCATTTTCTTGCTCCTTGGTAATATAACTATCCTCTCTCATTCGTCTCAAAACTGCAGTCGTACGATCCACATACGCCTTAGGATCATTACCATACGGCGAGTAACGAGATGGCGCTTGAGGCATTCCTGCCAGTATTGCTGCCTGAGTCGTCGTCAAATCAATCGGTTCTTTGCCAAAATATCGCTCCGTTGCCGCCGCAATCCCGATTGCCGTTCCCCCATACGGAGCTTCGTTAAGATACATTGTCAAAATTTCATCTTTACTAAATTTGCGCTCGATCTGCAGTGACAAAACCAACTCTTTGATCTTACGCACAATCGACCGATCTGAGGTTAGTAACACGTTCTTTACTAACTGCTGGGTTAAAGTACTCCCTCCCTGCGCCCGACCTCGGGTAAACAAACGCGAGAATCCACGCATCATTCCCCAGACACTAAATCCCTCATGAGAATAAAATTCCTTATCCTCTATCGCGATAGTCGCTTTCTTGAGAATATCTGGAATCTGCTCCGACTTAACTGGCAATCGGTTGTAATCGGTATACAAATCGTAGAGTGTCATTCCGTATCGGTCTACTATCTTGGTACTAAATCCATCGCGTCTTACTACCTTATTGGGATTAGGCAAGGAGGCCGCAGTCCAGGCAAAAATGATTAGCATCACCACTATTCCTAGTCCCACTCCCCCTAGCGCCACGATACCGAAATACTTGGTAATACTCGCCTTATCCCACCTCAACCTGCTCAACCGACTCCTTCTTCCCAAATGTCTGTTTTGCCACGTCTTCATCCACTCTTGCATAGCAATGAGTATACCACTTGATGTACAATCAGAGCATGAAAGATTTACTCACTCGCCGAGTCTCAAAAATTCTCCCTGATCAAGCAGACTTCGAAAAATTAATTGGTAGCAAAAAAATCCGCCTTTATCAGGGATTTGATCCCACTGGAGGTCGTCTTCACCTTGGTCACACCATCGGTCTACGCAAACTCATGGAGTTCGCGAAAGCGGGACATGAAGTAATTATGCTTTTTGGCACTGGGACAGTCTTGGTAGGCGACCCATCACTCCGAGACTCAGCCCGCAAATTGATTACCCAAGATGAGATCAATGAAAATATTAAAAACTGGAAGAAGCAAGTCGAAAAAATAGTTGACTTTGACCTTGTTACAATCAAGCAAAACGGTGACTGGCTGACAAAATTAGCCCTCAAAGAAATAATTAATATTGCCAGCAATATTAGTAGCGTTCAACTCTTCAAACGGGACAACTTCACCCGTCGCATCGAACGTGGCGACACAGTCTGGTATCACGAAACCATGTACCCACTACTACAAGGATATGACTCGGTAGCCATGGATGTCGATCTCGAGATTGGTGGTACTGACCAAGAGTTCAACATGCTAATTGGTCGCGAACTCCAGCGCAAAATGAACAATCGCGAAAAATATGTTCTCGAAACTCCCATGATCCTAGGTACTGACGGCAAAACCATGAGCAAAACCAGTGGTAATTGCATCTTCCTAGACGAAAAACCAGAGGACATGTACTCAAAATTGATGACCGTCCATGATGACCTTATCCCAACCTATTTCGAACTCCTAACCGACGTCCCAATGAAAGAGGTTATGGCACTCAATCCCAACAACCCCATTAGCAATAAAAAGCGCCTCGCCTACGACATCACTCGTCAATTTAATGGCGAAGATGGGGCCAAGCGTGGGGAACAACACTACGAACAAGTCGTAAGTGCCAAAGCAGTTGACCCCACTCTCGCTCCAATCAAAATCGCTAGTAATCTTATTGAGACTCTAAAAGCTGCAAATCTTGGAGTTAGTAACGGCGACATTAAACGTACCATCGAACAGGGCGGCGTCGAGGTGGATGGTATCAAAATTACCGACCCACTCGCTGTAATCAAGGGATCAGTTATCAAATATGGCAAATCTATTAGACGCAAACTGGAGTAAATATGAGTTTAACCAAAAGACAGCGCAAAATCTGGATCATCATCACCGCCATCGCCACTGTGGCTCTAATAGCCTCTAGTTTCGCCCCCTTCTTCATGCGCTAACAGTTTCTTCTCTGCTACAATTTAAATATGTACTTGGCATATTTTGATGAGACAGGAGACGATGGTTTTCCAGGATCATCAAATTTATTCGTTCTCACATCTGTATATCTTCACCATCAAAATTGGAAACAAATCTATCATCAAATTTGCCTTCATCGACAATACCTCAAATCACATTACAATTTACCGATCAAATTTGAAATTCATACAAAACAACTATTACTAAATAAGGGAAATTATCGAAACTTAAGTTACTCTGAAAATGTTAGATGGCAAATTGCACTCGATTTTGCACAATTAATTTCTACATTAGAATTGCAAGCGATAAACGTTTGTATCAACAAACAAAAAATTACTCCAAATAATTCCAAAATATACTCAAACATTCTAGATTCTGCACTCAATTTCAACATACAAAGAATTGAAAACTCAATAAAGAGAGAAGAACCAAACTCAAAGTTCATGATTATTACTGACGAGGGTAGGGTAGGGTCAATGCAATCAACTACTCGCAGGGTACAAAAGATTAACTTTATTCCGTCAAAATATAACTCAAACTCTTATCGCCGAGAAATCGAGTTATTAATTGAGGATCCACTACCAAAAAACTCTCGAGATTCTCATTTTATTCAAATTTCTGACTTTATTTCTTTCTTTGTCTATCTCAAATTAATTGGGAAAAATAACTGGCATAATCGACTATCTTGGTTACAAGAATCTCAACTTGATAATCTTATATCCACCCTCAAGCCGATTTTCAACCTCGATGCTAGTCACAACAATCCACTTGGATTCGTAATATACCCAAAATAGAAACACCACCTACGTGCCATTCGGCATTTCAGTGGTTCACATATGACTATACCAAACTCGTCAAGCAAAATGCAACTCATCAACCTCACCGGGGTAGGGGACAAGACTCTCTCCGTCCTTAACGCTCACGAGATTAACACCGTCTCTGATCTCCTGCATTACTACCCTCGCACTTACCGCACCTACCACGCCCGTACCACCAAAGAGCTAGTTGAAGGGGAGTGGGTCACACTCTCTGGAACTCTCGCCCGCCCCGTCAGTCATCACGCCGGTCGTGTGAGCACCCAAGTAAGTACATTCAGAGATAATGTGGGCTCCCTGACCCTCCGTTGGTTCAATTCTCCCTTTATTACTCGCTCCGTCCGGCCTGGTTCTATCTACCAAGTCAGGGGTCGTGTTGAAGTTTTTAATAACCGCCCCCAAATCGTCAATCCCGAATTGAAAACGCTGCGCACTGATCACTGCGTACTGCATACTGAGATTATCCCCATCTACACTCCCCTCGGCACGCTCAAGTCCGGTCACATTCGCAATCTTATTAAATCCGCGCTCACCCACAATCTCCCTGACCCTCTTCCCAATAATATTCGCGACAAATACTCCCTCCTTGATCTACCTCACGCTCTCAACTCGATCCACTTCCCCCCTTCAAGGATCACCCTTGAAGGGGCAATCCATCGCCTCGCCTTTGATGAACTACTCGAGCTTCAAAAATCCGCGCGCTCTTCTGCTGAGCATAACCAGCTCCCCGCCACCCCCATAGCTTGTGACACGGTGTCACTGTGTCACTGGCAAGAGAATCTCCCATTCACTCTCACCCCTTCCCAATCACAGGTTATCAGTGAGATTACCGCTGATCTGCAAAATCCTATTGCCATGCACCGCCTCCTCGCCGGCGAGGTGGGTAGTGGCAAAACCGTTGTAGCGGCGGCCTCTGCACTCGCTACAGGTCTAGCCGGTCATCGCACCCTCCTTATGGCACCCACCCAAATTCTTGCCGAGCAGCTCTACTCTAGTTTCTCCCAACTCCTTCCCAAAGACATTCGTATCTCCCTCGTTACTGGCAATACCAAAGGAGCACTCGATGCCGACATTATTGTCGGGACTCACGCCCTTCTTTCCCAACTTTCCAAAATTGACTCGATTGGTCTCGTCATTATCGACGAACAACATCGCTTCGGTGTCGCCCAAAGAGAACAATTGTCTCTCCAGATTCCCGCTCCTCACCTCCTCATGATGACCGCCACCCCCATTCCCCGCACTCTCGCCCTAACTCTCTTCTCCAATTTAAGCATTTCTAGACTTGATGAAATGCCCAAAAATCGTCTTCCTGTCAAAACCTACTACGTCGATGATGCCAAACGTAGCTCCGCTTACTCCTGGATCAAATCCGAAATCAATAATAATCACAACCAAGCCTTTGTCGTTGTCCCGCTCATCGAATTGGCCGAAAATAACGAGGAAACTCCCACCAAATCCATCAAAGAATTCGAGAGTAGCCTCCACACTCACTTCCCTGGTATCACCATCGACTTTATGCACGGCAAAATGAAGCCAACCGAGAAAACCGCCAAAATTAATGCCTTCCGTAGTGGCGCCACGCAAATCCTCGTTGCCACCAGCATGATCGAGGTTGGCGTCGATATCCCCGCGGCTAATATTATGGTTATCGAAAATTCCGAGTTTTTTGGTCTTGCCACCCTTCACCAACTCCGTGGGCGTATCGGACGGGGTGGGGGACAGGGACATTGCCTCCTCTTCTCTTCTAATCTAACAAGCAAAGTGAAAGAGCGTCTCTCTTTCTTTATCAAAGAAAATAATGGTGCCAAATTGGCCGAGTACGATCTACATACCAGAGGACCAGGCGAGCTCTTTGGTGAGACTCAGCATGGATTCTTCAACCTAAAACTCGCCAGCATTTATGATGAACAATTATTGCGCGAAACCGCCGAAGCTGTTAAAATGCTCCCTATATGACACCATTACCCAAACGTCGTTGGTCCACTGCTCGTCAAGGCAAGCGTCGCGCTAGTATCAAACTAGAGCTTCCCAAACTCGTCAATTGCAAAAACTGTGGTCAACCCAAGAAATCTCATACTGTCTGTAAGAATTGTAATACATAAAAGGACATTTTCCGTGTATACGTGCAAACGTGTAAACGTGTTACGTAGTCTTCATGAAAACTTCCTCTGATCCTCGACACAAGGCAAGAATCGCCAAAGTTCAGTCAATATTTGCCAGTAGTTTTACTCCCGACTTCGCCACTCCCTACGATGAGGCGATTCACCAGGCAGCTCCCGAATGGCCACTCGCCAAAATCAACAAGCTCGATCTCGCCGTCCTCCGTGTTGCTACCGAAGAAATTATGGCTAGTGATACTCCCCCCAAAGTCGTAATTGATGAGGCCGTCGAAATAGCCAAGACTTATGGCACCGAAAGTTCGGGTAGCTTTGTTAACGGCGTTCTTGGTACAATTCTCAAAGCAAAGGAAAAACATGACTAACTTACTCAAAAACGCTTTTGTCCATCGTAGCTATCTCAACGAATCAACCGAGTTCGAGGAAAGTAACGAACGATTAGAGTACTTGGGAGACGCTGTACTCGAGCTCGCCACCTCCGACTTTCTCTTTCGCAAATACCCCGAGTACCAAGAGGGGATGCTCACCAATATCCGCGCTGCCCTAGTTCGCACCGAAAGTTTAGCCGATGTTGCTCTCTCTCTCGATTTCCCCAAAAAACTCTTGATGAGCAAGGGTGAGGAGGCCACTGGGGGTCGGAGTAATCGCAGTATTTTGGCCGATGCTCTCGAGGCATATCTCGGAGCCCTCTATCTCACCGATGGATATCCTGCTTGTGTCCAATTCCTCGAAACCAACCTATTCCCTCGTGCTGACTCAGTCATCAGTGCCGGCTCGTACAAAGATAATAAGTCTTTCCTTCAAGAGGTAGCGCAAGCTCGTTTCAAAGCAACCCCTCTCTACACCCTCGTCTCTGAGTCAGGACCAGACCATGACAAGCAATTTACTATGCAAGTTGAGATCGCCGGAACCTCTTATGCCACTGGTCAAGGCAAAAGTAAACAAACGGCACAAGAGGAGGCAGCCAAAAATACCCTTGAGCTCCTGCATAAAAACTGATAGAATACGCAAATATGTTGAAAATCAAATTAGCCCGCATGGGCAAAAAAGGCCAACCTCAATACCGTATCGTCGTTCGCGAGGATCGCACCAAACAAGGTGGCAACTACAACGCCGAAATTGGCTACTACAACCCTGGTACTAACCCTCTTACCTTTAATCTCGATCAAAAAGCTTATGCCGAATGGATGAAAAAAGGCGCTCAGCCTACCTCAACCGTTCGTGCACTAGCCAAAAAATTATCCAAATAATCCTAGGAGTCTTCTATGCAAGATGTGCTTACCTTTATCCTCAAAAACATTGTTACCGTTCCTGATGACGTCAAAGTCGAAGAAACCCTCGAACAAGATACCACCAATTATATCGTGACCGTTAATCCCACCGATATCGGCCGTGTTATTGGCAAAGAGGGGAAAGTGATCAAAGCTATTCGCACCATTATGCGAGTGATCGCCATCCAAAAGGGTGTTCACGTCCGTGTCTCGGTAGTTTCTGAAAACGCTGATGGTGTTACGACCGAAACCGTTCCAACCGAAGTTGCTGAAGAAGCTTCTGACTCAATTTCCGTTGAAGTTTAATTCGCAAACAAATCGCTCTTCCCAATCGGCATCCCAGTGATATCCGTTTCACTGACAGTTCCATCATAGCGTTTGTAGCTTGAGAGGCGCTGGAAAGAGGCTTCTTCCTTCTCATTAAACAAACTGACCGCTCCCTTAACGTCACCTTGCGAGTAGGGCGCCCATAACATCCCCAAAGATAGTGCTAAGGTATAGTTATCCGTGCCCGCTGAAGATATCTTCACGTTGGCAACCTGCATCAAAGGCAGTGCTTGTTCAACAAGTTTTAAAAAGGTATATATCCCATCCTTACTCCCAGTTATCTTTACGTCGGTATCAAGAATTTGTAATCCCCCAACTTGTTTCGTCTTCTTCTTAGTCTTTGAGCTAACATCATTTGCTCCGCTAACGTCACCCGGATTTAGGATGATTCCTCCAAACGACAACCCAAGTTCTCTTGAAAGTCCATCAATCGCTCCCAAATAGGCTATCACATCCTTCTTTTCAGGTAGTGCTTCTTGAATAATTTGCGCCCTCTCTTTGAGCACTGCTTTATCAATCTGGGATAGTAGCACCACTTTTTCACTTAGGATTTTCTCCTCCTTTGCCCTGGTCTCAATCTTACTTGTATTGCTCTGAATCTTCCCAATCGTTGGCAAAATCCCACCCAGAATAATAACAACAGCTACAAGATCAACCACAATCGCCTTTACAAGCATTTGGTGACGAATATAGTATTTCATCCACATATTTTTTATTCCTTTGGCTTAGGTATCGTAAGTCCTACATTCATCATATATTTACCATCTTTGTCGCGTGTTATACCTCGATTAACTGCCTGCGTAAAAAAATCACTATCTTTCTTATAATAATCAATTGAGCTTGATAATGCCGCTAAATTGTCGGCTGTCACATTAACGACAATCTCCCCATCCTCATCCGTTGATATTCCACTAATCGTAACTCCTGGGATAGTAAGCGTAAGGACTTGTTGCAGTGATTCTCGGGCAATCTGTCTTTCGGCTAAAAACCCACTAATCAGTTGTAACCTATTTTTAATATATATTTGTTCTGCATTTGCTTCCACTAACCCTGACAACTCTTTACTTGCTTCTGTTATCGAGCTTTCGATTGCAACCAATCTATTCGCTAGAATAAAGTTCCATAAAAATATGGCCACACCAATCACTGTTGTAATCGATAATACAATCGCGCTATAACGTAAAATCAACCGTTCTTGGTTATACTCTTTCTCCGTTAATACGCGCCTATCTTTTAGAAGATTGATCTTCATTGCCATAATTAAAAAACTCGCTGTGCGAGCCCTATAGCCACAGACAACTCAGCATGTTCTTTGGCAATTACTACTCCCTTTTCAAATCGCCCGACCGACAAAGGATCAGCCACCAACACTTCTATCCCACTCAACTCCGCTGATAGGTGAATAACCAAATCTGGTAAATACGCCCCACCCCCTGACAAAAGAATTCTACTAATTCTCTCACCTCTGGTAGTCGCGTAATATTCTAGTGCTTTTCGAATCTCGTCCACTACCTGATTAATAGCAATAAGTAATCCTTGTCTTACTTTTCCCTCAAGCTCGCTGGTCTTAAGTCCATATGTTTTCTTATATTCTTCCGCTTGCGCGAGTGGTAAGTTCAAACTCTGTGCCAAACTTCGAGTCATTGCCACTCCTCCAATGCTTGCCACATAAGAAAAAAGTAAAGAAGATCCCTTAATTATCCCTAGTAAAGTCGACAATGCTCCAAGGGATACTATTAGTGTTGGTCCAGGGTTTTGCAAATAACTCATCGATCTGGCAATTGCTACCATCTCAGACTCCACCGCAATCGGATCTAACCCAATTCCAATCAAAAAATCCACCATCGCCGAAAGCTGCTTCTTCGGAGCTGCCACCAAATAAACCAACATCTTCTTATCCTTCGAAGTCTTACCATCATCTACTATAGAGTAGTCCATCTCAACCTCAGTGATCGGAATCGGGACGAATTGTTCTGCTTCCCAGCCTATCGCACTTGATAACTCCGCCTCACTCATCTGTGGCATCTCAACAATACGGCTATATACCATCGATTCAGGAACCGAAACAACGACTCTCTTTTCTCTAACCCCGGTCTCCGCTAGCAATTTCTTAACTGAAGAAGCTAGCTTGGCTGTGACTGCAGAATCCGAAAAATCAAGCGATCCTGCCGAGTTGGGGACTTTCCCTGCAGCAACAACGCTAAACCCCTTTACTCCGGTCAAATTTACTTGCGCGAGCTTAATCGAAGAGGAGCCAAATTCTAAACCAAAATATTGTGACATGGGCAGTACACCTTTATTTTATAATACTTAATACATAATACATATTATCAAGTCAATTAGCTACTTTATGATTCCTCCACCAGAAAATAATGCAAAATCAAAAACCGATGGAGGCATATCAAGTCCTCTCTTAACTTCAATTTCTTTCTTTGCATCCCCCCCTTCAGCCGCCGCCTCAATTAAGTACAACTGAGTCCCCAACCCGTTTCCCTCAACCGTTATCGTTGTGTCAGCATAAATCGGTCGTATTTTTAACAAAGTAGTACCATCTGGAACATTATAATTAACCGTACTTAAATACCCCTCCGCCACTCCACTTGAACTATCCAAAAACTCAACGGTTGGCTCGCAGTCGTATGGGTTGTAATATGAAAAATAGACCGTCCCCAGCGTCCCATTAATTGCCACAATCTCAATTGCCGCCGGTGCGCCCCCACTCCCTTCATTACATGTTGAAATATTTTCACTTTGGTCGTCAATTCTTGTCCATTTGATCGCTAGATCATTAGCAGCATCAAAACTAGATAAGTCTAGCCCAGCCTGATCTCCTTCTCTCACAAACAAACTATAACTGGTACTACCGGCAACCCTTGTGCTTCCCTCGTATACCCCGACAGTTTGAGTGATATTTTCACTCGGCACTTCATTTTCCCTCAAAGCATTTAGTGCCTGCTCAACCCCATTTTCCGCCACTCTAAATGCCCGCGAAGACTCAGATTCTTGCCTTGACAAAACTGTATCAGACAAACTCCTCGATGCCAAGCTCAGAGCAATCGCAATAATGACACTCATCACTACCAACAATAACAAACCAACCTGACCACTCTTCCAAAATGCTCTCATCTCTCTATCAAACCAAACTTGACCCCGTACGTCAAATCAATCATACTCAAACCTATGAGAAGCGGTTTTACCCTTATTGAACTCTTAATTGCCATGGCGATTCTTGGGGTTCTCTCCACAATCGGCTTTGCCAACTTCACCTCTGCTAGAATTAAAGCTGCTGACATCAAAAAAAAGACGGACCTCACAACAATTGCCAAAAGTCTCGAAGCGTACGTCAACGATCACCACACCTATCCCAATAGCATAGATGGCAAGATTGTTTGCGAACCCCCAAATGGTGTCTGCGACTGGGGTGAACCTTTTGCCGACAGTAACGGTACCATCTATGTAGCGGCACTACCTGAACCAAGTGGCACTGAATACATTTACACCAAAACAGGCAATTCTTTTGTGCTCTACACTCACCTCGACAATGAAAATGACCCCTCTCTTGATACCTCAATTACAAAATCCTGCGGCTCAAAAACCTGTAACTATAAAATAACCAGTAGTAACACCAGATGAAAAAACTAGGCTTCACACTCATTGAACTCTTAATTGTCATCTCAATTATTGGCATCCTAGCTGCTCTTATCATGACTAACATCCAAGGAGTCCGTGAGCGTGCCCGCGACGCCAGAAGGAAATCTGACCTTCAAGCCATCAAAACATCGCTTCGCCTCTACTATAACGACAACAGAACTTTCCCCGAAAGTACCGACGGAGAGATCGTTGATGCTTCTTGGGGGGGGGAGTTTGGTCAAAACGGCACCATCTATATTAACTCTCTCCCACTCGACCCCAATAGTAG
>Ga0172370_10004579_pt1 | contig 18414 bp, 16 predicted proteins | sample LakKiv5m_FD_114538 | JGI IMG/M metagenome (GOLD analysis project Ga0172370, IMG submission 114538) | Freshwater microbial communities from Kabuno Bay, South-Kivu, Congo - kab_022012_11.5m | ecosystem: Environmental > Aquatic > Freshwater > Lake | place: Democratic Republic of the Congo...
AACCGCCGGAGGCATTCTCGGCGTTAGCGATCACAAAATCTATTTCCAGCTCACGCTTAAGCCCGGGAAGTAATTTAGCGATCACTTTTCTCCCGGGTGAGCCGACTATGTCTCCGATAAAAAATATATTCATGCTATTTGGCGTATTCGATGGCCCGCATTTCGCGGATCACTGTAACCTTGATCTGACCCGGATACTCCATCCCCTCTTCGATCTTCTTGCGTATATCCCTGGCCATAGCTACTGCCTCATTATCGTTTATTTTCTCCGGCTGCACGATAACGCGGATCTCACGACCAGCCTGAATGGCAAAAGACTTCTCTACCCCCTTGAATAAATTGGCGATAGACTCCAATTTATCCAAACGCTTGATATAAGTCTCTAAGGTCTCCCGCCTGGCGCCGGGCCGGGCTGCGCTTATGGCATCGGCAGCTACGGCTAAGACCGCGTAGAGGCTCTGCGGCTGGGCTTCCTCATGATGCGACTCGATTGATCCGACTACCTCGATGGATTCATTGTATTTCTTGGCCAGTTCCGCTCCCAGTTTGGCGTGCGTACCCTCAACCTGGTGATCTACGGCCTTGCCTATGTCATGCAAGAGGCCGATCCTACGGCCTAATTTAAAATCCAGCCCCAGCTCCGAAGCCATCACCCCAAGCAAATATGAAACCTCCTTGGAGTGCTGCAGGGCATTCTGGCCGTAGCTGGTGCGGTACTTAAGCCGGCCAAGGAGCTTGATTATCTCGGGATGTAAACCATTGACCCCCGTATCAAAAGCCGCCCGCTCACCCTCCTCGCGGATCTTCTCATCCATTTCTTTCTTGGTCTTCTCAACTATCTCTTCGATGCGTCCGGGGTGGATCCTTCCGTCGGAGCTAAGCTTTTCAAGACTCAAACGGGCGATCTCGCGCCTCACCGCGTCAAAACCGGACAAGGTAACCGCCTCCGGCGTATCGTCAATAATCACGTCGACTCCCGTTGCCATCTCCAGGGCGCGGATATTCCTTCCTTCGCGGCCGATAACCCTGCCTTTCATTTCGTCATTAGGCAGATTTACCACGCTTACGGTTGACTCCACGGTGTGCTCTGCGGCGCAGCGCTGGATCGCCAGGCTGACGATCTCCCGGGCTTTTTTATCCGCGACACCGCGCGCCTCCTCCTCCTGGCGCCTGATAAATACCGCCTTTTCATTATTTAATTCCTCATTAAGGCGGCTAAGCAGTATCTGCTTTGCCTCCTCGGCGGAGAGGGAAGATATCTTTTGCAGCCTCTCCTTCTCTTCGGCAACTAAAGCATGCAGCTGGCTTTCTTTTGCTTTTAACCCATCCTCCTGTTTTTTAAGATTGTTGCTGCGCAGGTCGATCTCTTTTTCTTTCTTCTCCATAAGGTCCAGCCTGCGGTCAATATTCTCCTCTTTCTGGGTAAGCCTGCGCTCGAGGTTGGTGATCTCCTGCTTGCGGTCTTTGGTCTCGTGCTCAAAATCCTGGCGCATCCGGTAGAGCAGGTCTTTAGCCTCCAGTTCCGCTTCCCGGCGTTTATCCAGTATCTCCTTCTTGGCAACCTCCAGGATATGCTCGGCTTCTGCCTCAGCGCTTTTTAACTTTTTTTCAGCAATATGCTTCCTTAAAAAATAACCGGAATATGTGGCGGCTATTGCAATAACTATAAGTATCGCTATGTTGAGAATCATTTCTATCCTCCCTTTTGACCTTGCTTGTAGAACGACCTACAGGAGTTTTAGGAGAAGATAACTTTGTTTACGCTCACATCGTGCGTAGTGGTGGGGATTAGAGGCAAGATTTGGAAGTCAAAAGCCAGACCTATGGAAGGCGCGTTATCAGAAAGCGTGCTTAAGAAGCGGTCATAATAACCCTTGCCGCGGCCCAGGCGGTTGCCTTTTTTATCAAAAGCTAAACCGGGGGTGATAATAAGATCTAAATCCGCCGGCTGAACCAGAGTTTCGGCTACAGGCTCCCAAACCCCGTAAGGGCCTACTTTTAATTTCGCGTGGTCTTCTAATATGGCTGGCTGCATAGTTTCTTTATCTTCTCTGCAAATCGGCACGCATATAAGCTTGCCTATTTTCTTGGCTTCCCTGATCATTTCTTCTGTATTTACTTCCCCGCCAAAGGCGATGTAGAACATCACTATCTTCGCCTTCCTAAAAACCCTATTCCTTAAAAGTTTATCCTGAATAAGTTTACTTTTTCGGTTTCGGTCTTCCTCCTTCTGAGTTTTTAATTTCAAGAGAATTTTACTACGTATTTGGGCTTTTGTCAACATAAGCACCTATAAACAGGCCTCCCCTTCATGGCTATGGCCTTTGTCCTCAAAGGGCACAGGCTTGCCCTGCTTCTTGTAATAATCCTTTAAGGCCGAGCGCAGGGCCTCCTCCGCCAGAACCGAACAGTGCATTTTCACAGGAGGCAGGCCGCCTAAGGCCTCAGCAACCGCTTTGTTGGTAATTTTCAGCGCTTCGGAGATGGACTTACCCTTAACCATCTCTGTAACCATAGAGCTTGTACTAATAGCGGCGCCACATCCAAATGTCTTAAATTTGATATCTACAATTATGTCATTTTCTATTTTTAGGAACATCTTCATTACGTCGCCACATATCGGGTTACCGACGGTACCGATGCCGCTGGCATCGGGGATCTCTCCGCAATTTCTCGGATTAAGAAAATGGTCCATTACTTTTTCGCTATAGGGTAATTGCTCTGCCATTTTATTTGCTCATTATCAATTTATGCGGCCGGGAAGATTTCTTATAATCCCTCTCTTTATGGATCTCCCTGATCTTGTCCAGCTTATTCTTCTTTTCCAGTTCCCTGTAGATCAAAACCCAGGCGCAGTCCTTTTCGTTATCTACCTCGCATTTGCCTTTATTCATGCCTCCGCAGGGCCCGTTCAAAAGTCCTTTGGGACAAAGGGTGACCGGGCAGATCCCCGCGGTTTCCCCTAAAACGCACTCGGCGCACATGGAGCATTTCTCATAAAAATCGCCTTTGGCATCCATGACTGCGCCGAAAATAGTATTATTGGCCGGGAAAACCGGCAAGCCCAAGCGGTCATTATCTTTTACTGACTGCACTCCTAAACCGCAGGCTAAAACCAAAATAGCTTCAGAATCGCGCAATACTTTTATATTTTTTGCCAGCTCCGCCTTAATCTGGCTGGCAACGCAGGGAGCCCCAGGCACACAGACCCCTAAGACTATCTTTCCCGCTGCCTCCAGATCTACCTTCATCTTAAGTAGTTCCGGCTCTCCGCCGCTCTTGCAGGTGGCAGCGCACTCCCCGCAGCCTACGAGGAATATTTTATTATATTCTTTTAGGCTGGCTAATAATTCCTCTAAAGGCTTTTGCTGGCTGATAATCATAGTAAAAATTCTAACACAAAACCATACCTATCTCAAGAGAAAATAAGGGGTTTTGCGCCTCTTCTATTAATCGCGCAAATATTCTTCCAAGGTTTTAAAAAACTCTTTGTTTCTCTGTTTTTCCCCGCCAACAATATCCTCCAACTCCGCATCATCCAGCCCCTCCAATCCTCCTGCGCTTCGCACATCCGCAAACTTATCCAGCAGCCCTCCCTGCCCCAGGAAACGCGAGACCTGAGTGAACACCGAGCCGCCTGTTTCCATAAAGCTTCTGGGAGAGCGGTCAATGTGCGGCTTCAATAAAAATAAATTCACCTTGGCCCGCGTGGCAGCAACATAGAGCAAGCGGCGCTCCTCTTCGATCTCATCCTCTGTTTCCAGGGAGAGGTAAGAAGGGAGGTGGCCTTCGGCAACATAAATTAAAAATACGGTGTGCCACTCCAGGCCTTTTGCCGAATGTATGGTTGAGAGGGTAAGTGGAGAATCTTCCTTATCTTTTTTCCCTGCCTCCACTATGCTTCTCTCCGGAGGCTCCAAGGCCATATCTACTAAGAATTGCTCCGTTGATTTATAGCGCTGGGCAATGCGCAAGAGGGAATCCAGGTCATTCAGGCGCTTGTTAAAATCATCGTATTTTATTTTTAAAAGCCCCTGGTAAAACCCAAGGAACCTTTCAATGATCTTTGCCGGCTCATCCTTCCGGATATCAACTTCTTTTAATAACCCCAAGAGCCTCATCAATGTGTCATTTCTCTTTAATAACGGGTCACCCCCGGCATTTCCCTTCTGGCCGAGCAACTCAATTATTTTTTGGCTGGTTTTAGGCCCGATCCCGGGGATCAATAACAAAGCGCGCAACCAGCTGACCTGATCAGCCGCATTATAAGCAATGCGCAGATAGGATAAGATATCTTTTATATGGCTGGCTTCCACAAATTTCTGGCCGCCGTACTTTACAAAAGGTATATTACGGCTGGCCAGGGTGATCTCTAAATCATTGGAATGCCAGCCTGAGCGGAAAAGCACGGCTATGTCATTTAGTGCCAAACCCTCCTCCCTTAATTCCAGGATCTTATCCGCCACAAAGCTTGACTGTGAATTTTCATCGGCGCAATCGATAAAAATAGGAAGGTCCCCCTCTTTTTTCTTGGTGTAAAGGTTTTTTTCGAATTTTTCCTTGGCCTGGGCGATGACCGCGTTGGTCAGATTCAGGATCGGCTGTGTTGAACGGTAGTTCTCCTCCAAAGTAATGATCCTGGTGCCTTTGAAGATCTTGGGAAAATTTATTATGTTCTTAAAATTAGCCCCGCGGAAGGAATATATGCTTTGGGCGTCGTCGCCCACAACCATGATATTGGCATGGTCGGCTGCCAAAAGGCAGGCGATATGCGCCTGAAGCTTATTCGTATCCTGATACTCATCAACCATAATATACTTATATTTGGCAGAAAGTCCGGCGCGTACATCTTCGTGACGGCTAAGCAGGTCTTTCAGAAAAACCAAGAGGTCGTCATAGTCAAGAAGGGATTTCTGGCGTTTATATTTATTGTATTCATCGCGGATCTTTTTTATCTCTTCGGTGAATTCCATGAACTGCGGATATTCATCGTATAGGACATCGCTTAACTGGCTGGATTTATTCACGCTTTTAGAGATCACCTCTAATATGGCGTGTTTGCGCGGGAAACGTTTGTCGGATTTGTGGTATCCTAACTTTGTGCGCAACAAATTCACCGTATCCTCGGCGTCAGCCCGGTCTAAAATGGTAAAATTATTGCTGATCTCTAAAAGCCTGGCGTATTTTCTTAAGATCATGTTGGCAAAGGAATGAAAGGTGCCCCCGGAAACTTTTTTGCAGCGCTCATCCAAAAGCAGGGCCGCCCGGCGCAACATCTCTTCGGCTGCCCGGCGGGTAAAGGTAAGCAGCAGTATCTGCTCGGGCCTGACCCCCTTTTCAACCAGGTAGGCCACCCGGTGTACCAAAACCCGCGTCTTGCCGCTCCCTGCACCGGCGATCACCAGGTGCGGTCCGTCGATAGACTCTACTGCCTTTAATTGCGCGCAGTTTAATTCTTTGCGGTAATCTATTTTTTTCATCTTTTAAGAAAACGCTTTCCAAAAAGCCTCAAAATGCCCTTGATTTTTATCCTGTGTATGGCACGCTTTGATTACTCTTTTTTGTTAACTGCAAAGCGGAGGAAATGATAGCGCAAGCCATTGAGGATTATCCCCTCCAAGAAAGGCCTTGGTTAACAAGGCCTTTCTTGTTTATAAGGATACTTTTAAGGCTTGGCTTTTATTTTATATACGCCCGGATGATCTTCTGTTCGGTAATCGGGCTGTCTTCGGCATTAACCGGGGTATTCTCGATCTTTTGCAGCACATCTAACCCCGAAACCACTTCGCCAAATATGCTATGGCGCATATTTAGCCATGGGGTCTTTACCGTGGTGATAAAAAACTGGCTGCCGTTTGTATTCGGGCCTGAATTAGCCATGGCCAGGATACCAGGTGCGTCGAATTTAGCTGCCGGGGTAGTCTCATCTTCAAAAGGCCTGCCCCAGATTGACTCTCCGCCCATTCCGGTGCCTGTAGGGTCGCCTCCCTGGATCATAAAACCTTTGATCACGCGATGAAAGGTCAGGCCGTCATAATATCCTCTTTCCACTAATTTGGTAAAATTCTCACAGGCCTTTGGCGCGACATCGGGTTTTAATTTAATCTCGATGTCCCCCTGGTTAGTCTCCAGAACCACAATTGCTCCATCCATAGCCAAGCTCCTCCCATAGCAAAACATAAGACCAATAATCACCAGCCCCACAAATATCTTTTTCATAATTTATTTACCCTCCTCTTCTTTTTGTTTCTGCTTATCCTGAAGTATCTTCTGGGCAATTTCTGCCGGTACCTGCGTATATTTGTCAAACTCCATGGTGGCATTTGCCCGGCCGCTGGAAAGGGAGCGGAAGCTGGTGGCATAACCGAACATTTCAGCCAGGGGCGCTTCGGCAGAAATGACCTTTTGATTAGCCTTGGCATCAATATTCAGGATCTTGCCGCGGTGCGAACAGATATACCCCACGCAGCCGTTCAAATACTCCTCAGGGGTTACGACCTCCAGTCTCATGCTCGGCTCTAAGAACACAGGAGAACCCTTTAAGAATGCCTCTTTAAAACCAAGTATGGCCGCCATTCTAAAAGCGATCTCCGATGAGTCCACTTCATGGAATGAACCGTCAACTAATTCTACCTTTACATCCACAACCGGGTAGCCTCCGTAAACCCCTTTTTGCATGGCTTCAACAACTCCTTTTTCTACTGCCGGTATAAACGAACGGGGGATTGCCCCGCCTTTAATGCTATCAATGAAATCCAAACCCTCACCCGGCTTGTTCGGCGAGAGCTCTAAAACTACGTGGCCGTACTGGCCGCGGCCGCCGGACTGTTTAATATATTTGCTCTCTGCGCTAGCCGGCTTTAAGATCGTCTCGCGGTAGGCGACCTTAGGCTGGCCGACAATTGCCTCTACCCCAAACTCCTCTTTTAATCTATCGACGATGATCTCTAAATGCAGTTCCCCCATGCCGGTGAGGATGACCTCCTTGGTCTCTTCGTCGGTCTCCACCTTAAAAGTAGGGTCCTCTTCGGTGAGCTTAGCCAGGCCTTTGCCCAGCTTATCCTGATCTGAGCGGCTCTTAGGCACAATGCTTAAAGAAACCACCGGAGTAGGAAATTTTATCGCCTCCAGGATGATCGGGTTATCCGGATCACAGAGGGTATCCCCGGTGATCGTAGCGGCCAGGCCCGGCACTGCTACGATATCGCCGGCAAAAGCATAATCAATATTCTCCCGCTGGTTGGCGTGCATCTGTACAATGCGGCCGACCCTTTCTTTTTTGTCTTTGGTAGCGTTAAGAATATATGTTCCCGTAGAAAGGATACCTGAATACACCCGGACATAGACCAGCTTTCCCATGTGCTGATCAGCCTGCACTTTAAAAGCCAGGCCGCAAAACGGCTCATTGATATTGGCTTGGCGCTTGAGTTTTGTCTCCGGAGTATTCGGATCATCGCCCTGGACTGCCGGCACATCTAACGGAGAAGGCAGGAAGGCGACAATAGTATCCAGAAGTTTTTGTACCCCCTTATTCTTAAAGGATGCCCCGCAGGTAACCGGGACCATTTTATTGGCTACCGTCCCCTCCCGGATAACCCGGTACAGCTCCCCCTGGGTGATCGCATCCTCCTGCTCCAGGAATTTTTTCATCAGTCCCTCATCAAGGGAGACCGCGCGCTCAACCATGATGTGCCGGTATTTTTTAGCCTGCTCTTTCAATTCTTCGGGGATATCCTCGACGCTGAATTCCTTGCCCAGGGATTCCTCATTGTAAATATAGGCCTTCATCTCGATCAGGTCGACGACCCCGCGGAATTTATCTTCGCTCCCAATGGGTATCTCCAGGGGAATGGCGCAGGCGCTCAAATCTTTTTCGATCCCGTTCAATACGCTGTAAAAATCCGCGCCCGTGCGGTCCATTTTATTGATAAAGGCGACTTTGGGAACATGGTATTTGTCGGACTGCCTCCAGACCGTCTCTGATTGCGGCTCTACCCCGCCTACCGCGCAAAATACCGCAACTGCCCCGTCAAGCACGCGCAGGGACCTTTCAACTTCAACGGTAAAATCAACATGACCCGGGGTATCAATGATATTAATCCGGTGTTCTTTCCAGAAACAGGTTGTGGCCGCGGCGGTAATGGTAATGCCGCGCTCCTGCTCCTGCTTCATCCAGTCCATGGTAGCTGCCCCGTCATGCACCTCTCCGATCTTATAAGAACGGCCGGTATAGAAAAGTATCCTCTCGGTGGTAGTGGTCTTTCCGGCGTCAATGTGCGCCATAATCCCTATATTCCTGACCTTGTCCAAGCTTATTCGAGGCGCAGCCTGAGGTTTTTCTTTCGCCTCTTCTTTCTTGGGTGCGGACTTATCCGGTTCCTGAGCAGTCTCTTTCTCAGGATTAGGCTCTTCCTTGGGCTTGGCTTCCTCTTTGGACCCAGGCTTCCCTGCTGTCTCCGGCGCCTGAACCTCAGGGGGTTTTTCCGGCTCTTTTTTCTGCAGGCCCTGCCTTAAATGGTTGATCTCCTCGGCAAAGCTTTTCAACCTTTCTTCTTTTTCCTCCAGCTCTTTTTCCAGCCCTGTGTATTCCTCGTTTAATTTATTGAACTCCGATTTAGGCACCCACTCGCTGATCTTTTCCTTGCGGGTAAACTCGGCGATAGTCGCCAAATGCTGCTTGATTTCCTTGAGCTGTTTTTCAATTTGGTGCTTTTGGATCTGGATCTGCTCTTCTTTGTCTTTAACCGCCTTCTCTTCGGACTCTAAAGATGTTTTTAATTCGCGTAGCTGCCGCGACAATTCAACATTCTTGGTAAACTCCTCCTGAAGTTCATGTTCTTTGGCGACAAACTTATTTTTCAGCTCCAGGCTTTCGGCATTCTTCTTGGCCAGTTCTGCCTCCGCCTTTTTAACCCAATCCTCCCGGCGCTTTAGCTCATCCGAGAACTTGGCCTCTTTTTCCCTGGCCTGCAAAAACCCGGCCTTCTCTTTGTCATAATCTGCCTTAACCTGAAGCAGCTGATTCTCTAATCCCTGCGCATGGCTTTCCAGCCGCTGCGTCCTCTCTTCCTTATTCAGCCCTTCAGGGACCCTGGGTTTAGGCTCTTTCTTCTTCCTGGATGGACCGGAGGATAGGCTGCTGACAAATATACCAATGACCGCATATACGATCATTCCCGTTCCTAAAACCGCAAGTACCTGCATTGCCAGTATCATTCTACCTCATCCTCCTGCCTGGCAGCAGGCTTTGCGGAAAGTTTATCCAGCCGTGCTTTGATTTTAGCTTCATAGCCTATATTGGTGGGCTCATAATAGCGCACCTTTTTGCGCGTGTATTTCTGTTTTACAAAATGCCCCGGGTAATCATGCGCGTATTTATATCCGATGCCATGGCCCAATTTCTCGGCCCCGCTGTAATTAGTGTCCTTTAAATGATCCGGAACCTCCTGCACCTTTTTCTCCTTGATATCCTGCGTTGCCTTTTCGATTGACAGGTAGCTTGCGTTTGATTTGGGTGCGCAGGAAACATAAATTACGGCCTGGGCCAGCGGGATCCTGGCTTCGGGCATACCCACAAATTCGGAGATCTGCAGGGCGGCGTTAGCCAGGACCAGGGCCATCGGGTCGGCATTACCCACATCTTCGGCAGCCAAGATACAAACCCGGCGAGCGATAAAGCGCGGGTCCTCTCCGGCATAAAGCATCTTGGCCATCCAATAGATCGCCGCGTCGGGATCAGAGCCGCGCATGGATTTGATAAATGCCGAGGCGGTATCATAGTGTCCGTTTTCATCGCGGTCATAAACTACTGCTTTTTTCTGAATGGATTCTTGAGCTACCGCTAAATCAAAATTGACATAGCCGTCTGGTCCCGGCGGAGTGGTTAAGACTCCCAGCTCTAAGGCAGCCAGTGCCCGGCGGCCATCTCCTTCGCAGATCTTGGCCAGGAAATTGAGCGCTTTTTTGTCGGCCTTGACCTTGATATTTCCCAGGCCCCTTTCTTTATCCTTTAAGGCATTGTCGATTATCTTTAACAGCTCCGGAGGCTCAAGCGCTTTTAATTCGCAGACAATGGAGCGGGAGAGAAGCGCTGAGGTAAGCGAAAAATAAGGATTGTGGACGGTTGCGCCGATCAATATCAACCTGCCCTCCTCCACATCAGGCAACAGCACATCCTGCTGGGCTTTATTAAAACGATGGATCTCGTCGATGAAAAGAATGGTCTTCTTCCGGTTGTCCCTGGCGGAAAGCTTTGCCCCGGCAATGACCTTCCTTAGCTCTTCGACGTTGGAAGTAGTGGCATTTATAGCCACGTAGTTTGCCTGGGTCATCTTGGCGATACACCAGGCCAAAGAGGTTTTCCCCGATCCGGGCGGGCCGAAGAGAATAGCTGAGGTCAAACGGTCAGCCTCGATGGCCCGGCGCAATAATTTACCCTTGCCCAGGATATGCTCCTGGCCGAATAGTTCATCAAGGCTCACCGGACGCATGCGCACCGCTAAAGGCAGGCCATTAGAATCTTTTGGCTGATCTTTTTCCTTTAAAAATAAGTCCATAAAAAAAATCCCCGCACAAGTGCCGTTGGAGAGATAGTCTGAACCGATTTGGTTTCAGGTGGGTGCCCTCCCCTTGGCGCCTAAGCGCTAAGGAAGTTCGGGCTCCCTGAACAAAAGTGTTGGTTCAATAATTATCAAGTTCTCCAACGTGCACCGCAGGGATATCTAAAAGAACATCTTCTTTTTCATAAAAGTATAACACATATTCGGAGCTAAAGTCAATCCTAACGCAATTTTATTCCAAAACGTTCTTGCAGTAAGGAACAGATGGAATTGTGCAAGGGTACAAGCTCACTTTCGGTAAGGGTCCGGTCATTGGCGCGATAAACGCAGGATACAGTTAACCCCCTGAACCCGGGAGGGATCTGTTTACCCTGGTAGTAGTCCACAACCCTGGCTGAGCGCAGTAACGGCTGGCCTTTGGCCTCTATTTGCGTAAGCATTTCTTGCACAGGTATATCATCCTTGATTATAAAACTTATGTCCCGGGTTACTGCCGGGTATCTGGGAATGCCGGAGAATTTCTTATCCAGGCTTATATGGCTAAGCATTTTTTCTAAATCAATTTCAGCCAGAATAACCTGTTTGTTCTTGATACCAAAGGCATCCAGGGCTTGCTTATTTAGATCAAGCATAAAACCTATCTCCTGCTGTTTAATAGCTATGCTGACCAGTCCGAATGCGCTTTGGGCTTTCAAATCAAACCCGGGGATCCCAAGCTTATTGAACAGCCCATCTACAATGCCTTTTAAGTGAAGTAGGCTGACCTCGTCCCTGACCAGCCCTCCCCCCGTCAGAAGAGGCCGTGTGCCGCATAAAGCTATACCCAAGGACAATGATTCCCGCGGGCAATCAGCGCCTCCTGAAAAGACATTGGCTGTCTCAAAAATACTTACATAATCCTGCTGGCGGTCTAAGTTATATGCCAGGCAGCAGATAAGGCTGGGCAAAAGGCTGGGCCGCAAAACTTCTTGTTCTCTGCTTAAAGGATTAAGAATCTCAACCAGCTGGTTAGACAGCTTGATCCCGGATCTTGCCAGCAGCTCCCGGTCGATCAAACTATAGGTGATCGCCTCCTGCAGGCCTAAACCAACCAATACATTTTTTAGGCGGGAGACAATATCTCTTTTGCCGCAGATGTCTAAGTTCGGCTTTATTGCAGGCAGGGTTTGCGGGATCCGGGCGTAACCATAAATACGGGCAATCTCCTCAACCAGGTCTACAGCTGACTTTATGTCCTGGCGGAAACCAGGAATTTTCACTAGAAACTTGTTTTTCCCGGCTGCCTTTAGGGCAAAGCCTAAGCTCTTTAAAATTTGCTTGATCTTAGGGCCGGGCATATTCAGCCCCAATATCCGAGTTACATATCCTACCTCTAATTTAATCAATGGGCCGGCCGGCTTAATTATGCCCATGCTTTTATATGCGCACGGCCTTCCGGAGGCCAGCTTGCAGATCAACTCCTGAGCAGCCAAAGAAGCGAGTTTAGCGGCTTCTAAATTAACCCCCCTCTCAAATCTATACGCTGATTCGGATTGCAAGCCTAATTTTTGCCGGGTGCGCCGTATGAGCACAGGATCAAACACCGCTGACTCAAACAGGATGTTGCGCGTCTTAACAGTTACTTCGCTATCTTTAGCTCCCATAACCCCGGCTATGGCTTGAGGCTTGTCTTTATCGGCGATAATTAAGATCTCCTGGTCCAAAACTCTTTGCTGATCATCCAGGGTGGTTATTTTCTCTCCGGATTTAGCCCGGCGCAAGACAATTGTTTCCCCACTCAAAAGGTCAAGATCAAATGCATGCAGGGGATGGCCCAGCTCAAACAAAATATAATTGGTGATATCAACTATGTTGTTTACGCTGCGGCAGCCGAGCAGCTCCAGCCTTTTCTTCAGCCAATCGGGGGAGGGGCCCACTTTTACATCGCGGATTATCCTTGCGCTATAAAAGGAGCAGTCTTTTTTATCCGCGATACAGATTCTTATCGGCTGCGGCTCTTTTGCTTTTGCCTTCGGTTCTTTCAGGACGGGTGTTTTAAGCTTAGCGCCGGTAATAGCGCTGATCTCCCGAGCGACTCCGAGGATGCTTAACCAGTCCGGCCGGTTTGAAGTGATCTCTATTTCAAAAACAAAATCCCCCCCTGTCTCCTCCAGGGAAACCACCTCCAGTCCTGCCATGGTAAGTTTATCTGCCAGGACCCCGGGAGAAACCCTGATATTCAAAAAATCTTTCAGCCAATTATAAGCTACCTTCACCGTGCACCTTCTTCTGGGGACAGTTCTGCTTTGAGTTAAGAACCGTCCCTAGGTTAGAATTGATTTAGAAACCTGAGGTCATTTTCAAAAAAGAGCCTGATATCATTTATCCCGTATTTAAGCATGGCGATCCTCTCTATTCCCATGCCGAAGGCAAAACCGGTATATTTTTGAGGATTATACCCCACGTATTTAAAAACATTGGGGTGGATCATGCCTGCGCCCAGTATTTCAAGCCAGCCCTTTCTCCCGCACACCGAACAGCCCTTGCCTTTGCAAATAATGCAGGAGATATCCACCTCTGCCGAAGGCTCGGTAAAAGGGAAAAAATGCGGCCGGAAACGCATTTTGATATCGCTGCCGAATACGCTTTTGGCAAAGAGGCTTAAGGTCCCTTTTAAATCCGAAAACCTTATATTTTCACTGACCACGAACCCCTCGATCTGATGGAACATAAAAAGGTGGCTGGCATCTACGGCATCCGGGCGGTAAACCCTTCCCGGAACAATGATAGCCAGCGGCGGCTTGTGCGTTTTCATTACCCGCACCTGCACCGGTGAGGTGTGGCTGCGCAGGAGGAGCTTGGAATAACCCTTCAAATAGAAGGTGTCGAAGGCATCGCGGGAAGGATGCTCCAGGGGTATGTTTAGGCCGGTGAAATTATTGCCCTCCGTTTCGATCTCAGGGCCTTCGACTACGCAGAAGCCCATACGGTTAAATATCCCGCATATCTCATCAATAATCTGGGTGATCGGATGCGCCGAGCCCAGATTTGAAGCAATCCCTGGCATGCCGATGTCAATTTTATTATTGGCTGCCGCCTGATTGCCTCCGGCGAGGGATCTTTCTTTTTCGGCAAAAATAGCCAGCAGCCTGTTTTTCAGGGCGTTGACCTCTCTGCCGAAGGCTCCTCTCTCCTGCGCCGGAAGGCCGGGTATAGAACCGGTCAATTCCGCAACCAGCCCTTTTCTTCCCAGGTATTTGACGCGCAGCTCCTCTAAGGACTGCGGTGAAGTTACATTTGAGATATCGGTATCTATTTGCGCCTGAATAAGGTTAATATCCATATCAATACCAGTACTCCCCAGAGAATAAGGGCAAGGCCCTTCTTGGCCGGATCCGTCTTTTCGCTGATCATCCTGCCGTCTTTGATTTTGCGAACATCATTTGCGTGAATATCCATGTCTCCGCCGTGCTCAGGGCAGGCGCGGTGGAAAATCCCCGCAACCTCGAGCTTGTCTCCGATGGATTTATGGCTGCCCGTATAATTTATCTCTTTGGCAAAAGATCCACTCATCCAAACGCCGATGGCATTATCCCCATCATGAATATTCACCCAGGCGTTCTCTTTACGCAGCATCACATCCCCCACCGCCTCGCCGGCATATGCTATTTCTTTGCCATCATAGTTTTTGGCATTGCCGATCAATTCATTGCTGGAAATTGGCTGGGCAAAAGAAAATAGGGGAAATAAAAATATAATTAAAATTAAAAACATTGTGTTCAGCTTAAGATTTGTCTTCATTTTCCCTTGAGCGCTGCTGCCAGGAACCCGATAAGCGTAAATATCGAGATAAATTCAAGGCGGCCTGCCCACATCTGGATTATATAAGTAACCTTTAGCGCGGTGGGCATCCCCGCATTGGTTATTCCGCAGGATAACCCGACATTTGCAGCAGCAGAGGTAGATTCAAAAAGCGACTCCAGGAACGGATAACCGTAAAACATCCCGATTAGCGCGCCTATTACATACAAAATAATATAAGCCAGGGTAATAATAAGAACGCTCCTTACCTGCTTATCATCTAAAAAAATCTCTTTTATGTGGTGGAATTTCTCGGTCACTATCGCGCTTCCTGGCATGATTATTCTCTTTAAGTCCTCCTTAAAGGCCTTGGCGATTATCCCTACGCGCAGCATTTTTATACCGCCGGCAGTAGAACAAATGCATCCTCCCAAAGCCATGGCGCAAATAAGGCCGGCCAGGGCCAAGCTGCCCCACTCGGCGATAAACTGCTGGGCATAGATGGTCATATAGCCTGTGGTGGTGTGGGCTGAAATAAGCTGGAAGAATCCCTTGCGGAATAAAACAATCGCCTTCGGGTAAATACCCAGTTGGTTTAATCCGATGGCAACGATAAAGAATGTAAGCATTGCGCTGATGAAGAATGTCCTGCTTTCGATATTCCTTGCCATTTCTTTACGGTTACCGATCCATAGCTGATAATGGAAGTTAAAATTAAGGGAGCCGGCGATCATAATAACTATTGTCACTACCTCAAAAACCAAGCTATGGTAATAGAGTATATTCTGCGATTGCGGAGAGAAACCTGCGGTATCAAAGCCTGCCATGAATATGCAGACCCCGTGGAAAAAAGCGTTTACGGGCTTAAGCCCGATAGAGATCCCGGTTATGCCCAAGCCGATGGTACCGATGATTAAATATATTATGCTGATCAGCCAGATAAACCTGGCGGTATTGATAACGTTGGGGAGAAGCTTTTCATCCCGGCCCTCCCCCACATACATCCTGAAGGCTCCGGATGTGCCTTTAATGAATAAGGAGAGAACAACAATAGCGATCCCCTGGCCGCCGATAAATGGCCCCAAGTGCCGCCACAGGTTATGGGTATAGGATAAGTGGTCCAGGTCCCGCACCAGCGTCAAACCCGTGGTGGTAAATCCCGACATGGTCTCAAAACAGCTGTCTAAAAATGAACGGTAATGCCCGCTTAAATAAAGAGGAACCGCGCTTAAGAACATCGCCGCAACCCAGGAGAGGCTTACAACGACCATGCCCTGCATCCAGTTGAGGTCTTTTTCCGTGCGGCATATTCTGACCAGCAGCATGCCTGTGATGACGGATATAGCAACAGCGATACCAAAATCCAGTACAGGGTTTATCTCTTTAAACAACAGCCCGGTTAAGATCGGGATGAGCATAACCAGGGCAAGGCCCAAAATTATTTTACCGAGATAAAAACCGATGATTTTCAGATCTTCGAGGCGGGGCCTAAGGATCATGGCTTAAAAGATAGCGCAAGGCAAAGCAAAAAAGCTGCCAGCATTATAAAAAAGGCGTATAAAACCTCTACGCTGATACCAAACGTGATATTCAAGGCAGGCTTGAATTTCATTTTTTAGAGCTTCCCGGCTAAAAGGCTTAACAGCTGCGGCTCATTACCGATGAGAGTGAGCGCAATTACGTCATCCCCGGGCATAAGCACCGTATTTCCCTTGGGCAGGATCACTTCCTCCCCGCGGACAATCGAAACCAGCACCGCGTCCTGCGGCAGGGTGATGTCCTTAACTTCTTTGTTGATCACCGGGGAATCCTCGGGCAGATCCAGGCGGACTATCGCCAGTTTCCCGCGCTTAAAACTCATCAGGTTCACAAAATCGGAGAAGGAAACCTCCTCTTCAATAATTTTAGAGATGATCTTCGTTGAATCAACCGGCACGTCAATGCCTAACTCGCTAAAGGTGTGCTCGTTATCGGGATTATTCACCCGGCCGACGGTGCGCTGGAGATTGAATTTTTCCTTGGCCAGCTGGCAGATGATCAGGTTGTCTTCATCATCACCGGTAACCGCAGCCAGCACGTCGGCGCGCTCAATCCCGGCTTCTTCCAGTATATGCGGGTCGCATCCGTCGCCGTTAATCACCAGGGTCTCCAATTCCTTGGCGATCTCTTCGCAAATTACCCGGTCTTTGTCCACGATGCTGACCGTGTGCTTTCCCTGGCAGAGCCTTTTGGCTAAGAAATACCCGACTTTGCCGGCGCCGATGATCATGATATACATAACTATCTCTCTTTCAAATGGAACTTTTCCCGGACTTCCTTAAGGCTGGAGACCTTAACCACCCCCATTAAGATATCCTTGTTTTTTAAGACCGTGCTTTGTTCCGGCAGGATAACTCCCTGCATCCTCCTTAAGGCCACCACCAGAAAATCCCCGGGAATATTTATATCCTGGATGGTTTTACCCGCCAGGCTCTCTTTTGCTTCGATTTCAATGACCCCCAAATCCTTGGATTCGATCAAGTAGCTGGAGAACCTGCTTTCAATGATTTTATCGCGAAGCATGGCCGAAAACAACATTGTCCCGCTGATAATATCCAGGCCAAGCGCGGAGTAAATATGCGCGCGCTGCGGGTCATACACCCGGGCAAGCACCTTGGGCACGCGGAAGATCTTTTTAGCCACCTGGGCGCTGATCAAATTGGTGTTGTCCCCGTTAGTCACCGCGCAAAGGGCATCGGCCTTCTCAATGCCGACCTGCTTTAATAGGGCCAGATCAAAACCATTGCCTACCATGGTCAGGCCGTTAAAGGTATCCCCCAGCCGGTTGAAGGAATCCCGGGATTTATCGATGACCACCACATCATGGCCTTCACCGGATAAAAGCTTGGCCAGCTCAGCGCCTACCCTTCCGCAACCTATGATAATCACGTACATGGGTTCTTCCTTTATTTCTTGATTATCTCAACCAGCTTCTTAAAAGTGCTGCTGTCTCTTACCGCCAGTTCCGCAAGTATCTTGCGGTCCAGATTGATCTTGGCTTTCTTTAACCCGTTTATGAATGCGCTGTAAGAAATTCCGGCTTGCCGACAAGCCGCGTTGATGCGCGTGATCCAAAGTGAGCGGAATTCGCGCTTTTTATTCCGGCGGTCGCGATAAGCGTATTTGAGCGCATGCATCAATACCCTTTTGGCCTGCTGGTACTGCTTGCTGCGGTCGCCCCAAAACCCTTTGGCCTGCTTTAAAACCTTCTTTTTTCTTTTGCGCGTTGCTACACTGTGTTTAGCCTTTGCCATTTCTTTCTCCTTTAAAACATTATTCTAACCATACGGCAGCATGGATTTGACGAATTTCGCTTCCTTCTTGCCGGTAATGGTCTTACGTTTTCGCAAAGAGCGCAGCCTCCTGGCTTTTTTGCTTGAAGCCAGATGGCTTTTGCCGCCGCCGGAATATTTGACCTTGCCTTTTTTGGTCAGCTTAAAGCGCTTGGCTACCCCTCTTTTTGTCTTCAATTTTCCCATCTTATCTCCTAGCCCACAAGGGCACACCGGCGCAAATCAAATAAGCGCCGCCTGTTATTATATCCTATTTTGGGGCAATCACAAAGGACATTATTCTCCCTTCCATTGAGGGAGCCTTCTCCATCTGCCCTTCCCCTTGTGTGTCAACGATAAATTTATCTATAACCTTTCTTCCCAAATCGACATGCTCCATCTGCCTGCCGCGGAAGAAAAGATTGACCCTCACTTTATCTTTTTTCTTCAGGAAGCTTAGCGCCTGCTTGACCTTGGTTCCAAAATCATGCTCGTCGATATTCGGCTTAAGCCGGATCTCTTTTAAGCGGCCCTGTTTCTGGTGCTTTTTAGATTCCCGCTCCTTCTTCTCAAGGTCATACTTAAACTTGCTAAATTCAATGATCCGGCAAACCGGAGGGGTAGCGCCCGGGGCAACCTCTACTAAATCCAAATCCTGCTGTCCGGATATTTCCAGAGCCCTCTGCACCGACATGACCCCTAGCTGGCTTCCGTCGGATCCGATAACCCGCACCTGCGGGACATTAATCCTTTCGTTAATACGG
>Ga0172370_10004581_pt1 | contig 18408 bp, 18 predicted proteins | sample LakKiv5m_FD_114538 | JGI IMG/M metagenome (GOLD analysis project Ga0172370, IMG submission 114538) | Freshwater microbial communities from Kabuno Bay, South-Kivu, Congo - kab_022012_11.5m | ecosystem: Environmental > Aquatic > Freshwater > Lake | place: Democratic Republic of the Congo...
GGAACGCCTCACGGCACGAGCTGACGACAACCATGCAACACCTATATAGCACTCTCGAAGAAGTCTTTGTTTCCAAAGATTTGCAGCTATATTTCAAGCCCTGGTGAGGTTCCTCGCTTAGAGACGAATTGAACCGCGTGCTCCACCGCTTGTGCGGGTCCCCGTCTATTCCTTTGAGTTTTAAGCTTGCGCTCGTACTTCCCAGGCGGCCTGCTTAACGCGTTAGCTTCGGTCCGGAGAGGGTCGATACTCCCCAGACCTAGCAGGCAACGTTTAGGGCGTGGACTACCGGGGTATCTAATCCCGTTCGCTACCCACGCTTTCGTGTCTCAGCGTCAGACAAAGCCCAGTTCACTGCCTTCGCCTTTGGCGTTCCATATGATATCAACGCATTTCACTGCTACACCATATGTTCCATGAACCTCTGCTTGTCTCCAGCTATGACGTTTCAGATGCAGCTCCAACGTTGAGCGCTGGAATTTGACATCTGACTATCATTGCCGCCTACACACGCTTTACGCCCAATAAATCCGGATAACGCTTGAGGTCTCTGTATTACCGCTGCTGCTGGCTAGATTTTAGCTTATACAAGCCAAAAATTAACATCTGGACTATATCATCACCCCGATATTCTTCGGGGGCTCGGCGTCTTATGCGGATTCAGTTTCCAAAACAATCCGTCCGCATAAAGGTCTTTCGACCTAAGTCTCTGAGGGGTCACCCCGACGTCACGTCGGAGGACTTCCCTGCTGATTACAATTATATCCGGTTCCACGCAATGTGGAAAATCAGCGGCGGATATAAAGCTTCCAGCATATAAGCCAAGTTTTCCTGTCTCGCATTGCTGCGAGAGCTCTGCGCCATCCCTTTTCGGGACCACAGAGTTAGCAACCCCTTATTCGCAAGGTACCGTCAGCCCGCCGAAGCGGGTTTCTTCCCTTGCAAAAGCAGTTTACAACCCGAAGGCCTTCATCCTGCACGCGGCGTCGCTCGGTCAGGCTTTCGCCCATTGCCGAAGATTCTCGACTGCAGCCACCCGTAGGTGTTTGGACAGTGTCTCAGTTCCAATGTTGGGGATCATGCTCTCACATCCCCTACCCGTCATAGCCTTGGTGAGCCTTTACCTCACCAACAAGCTGATAGGACACAGGCCGCTCCTCAAGCGATAAATCTTTACTCCGAAGAGAACTATCTCGCATTATTCCTCCTTTCGAAGGATTATTCGAGACTCGAGGGTACGTTCCTATGCATTACTAACCCGTTTGCCGTGGGCCTAAACCCACGCGACTTGCATGCCTTATCCACGCCGCCAGCGTTCATCCTGAGCCAGGATCAAACTCTCAATAAGAATTCTTGATAAATCAAGAATTTTGAGCACCCGGAATTTTTTGATAGAAATTCCGGCGAACTCTAAGAATGTAATTGAATTGAATAGACTAGCTTTAGGACAACCACAAAAACTTGCAATTTTTGCCCCGACCTCGCGTCGGGGTTTTGTTGTCGTTCAATTGTCAAAGTTCTTCGTGTTTATCTCATTGAGATAACGAAAACACGACCGGAATAATCGGCAATTATATTACCAACTATTCCAGTCGCGTCTTTCATTTTTCCCGCTTAGCGGGATCACCCTAATTATGGCTTAAATGATCGACTTTGCTTTGGCTTTTTTATTATTTTTTAGCTGCCATCCATAGCAAGAACAATTATAGCAAGCTGAAAAATCGTGTCAAGAGCATTCGCAAAACACGAAAGGTTTGACCTTGAGGAATTTCGAGCGATAGCGAGAAAGGGAAAGGTCGAACCTTGATTTATAGCTTTCCCACCGCCTCCCGAAATTTGTCCCCCCGGTCGAATTCGTTGAGAAAAAGGCCGAAACTGGCTGCTCCCGGCGAGAGCAAAACCACATCTCCCGGTCCGGCCAGACTCTTGGCCCGAACGACTGCTTTTTGCATATTATCAAACTCGCTATCAACAATTTTTTCGGCATTTATTTTCTTGAGTTCGGCTTTGATTTTTTCCGTCGCTTCGCCTTTGAGGAAAATTATTCTCCTGACTTTCTCGCCAATGACTTTTGCAAATTCTTTGAAATCCAAATTCTTGTCCGCCCCGCCGGCAATCAGAATGACCGGTTCTGAAAAAGAGTTTATCCCCGCAATCGCCGCGTCGGGCATCGTAGCGGCCGTGTCGTTGAAATATTTTACTTTATCCAATTCCTTCACAAATTCAAGCCGATGGGAAACGCCTTTGAAATTTTTGACGGCCTCGCAAATTTTTTCCGGCGCAACGCCGAAAGCCAAAGTCGCTGCCGCAGCCGCCAAAATGTTTCCGATATTGTGATCTCCACGCAGCTTGATGTCGCTCAGATCGCAGATTTCCTTTTCCTCACCGTTATTGTTGAAAATAATTTTGTCGTCTTTGACATAGACGTCCGACGTCTTTTCGCCTTTAGACGTCGGACGTCTAAAGAAAGACACCACTTGAGATTTTGTTTCCCCTGCCAGCTCCCGCGAAGCCTCGTTGTCCCAATTCAGGACGACGCAATCATCCGGTTTTTGATTGGAAAAAATGCACTTTTTGTCCGCGATGTATTTTTCCATCGTGCCATAGTAGTTGAGATGATCCGGATAAATGTTCGTGACCACGGCGATGTGCGGGCTCAAATTCCCCCGGCCGAGCGCTGACAACCGCCAGCTCGAGAGCTCAAAAACAACCACGCCATTTTTGACGCCCTCAATTTTTTCAAGCAAATCCAAAACCGGCTTTTGCCCGATTCCCGCCGTGAAAACTTTTTTTCCGGACGCCTTGAGGATCTCGGCAATCAATGTCGCCGTCGTGGTCTTGCCTTTCGTTCCTGTCACGCCGATGATCGGCAGCCTGCACAACTTGAAAAATATGCTCGAATCCATCTCAACGGGAATTTTCTTTTTGAGCGCAGCTTGGATGTGTTTTGAGCTCCAGGGAACCGCCGGATTTTTCACGACCATATCGACGTTTTCAAAATCCTCAATTCGATGCTGGCCCAAAACAAATTTCACGCCTTTGAGATCCTTCAGTTTGGAAAGTGTCGGGGCAAGCTCTTTCTCCGTTTTCATGTCTGTCGCAATCACCTTCGCGCCAGCCTCCGCAAAAAAACGGACGGCTGCAACGCCGCCTCCGTGAAGGCCAATGCCCATAACGGTGATTTTTTTGTCCTTGAAATCTGATTTTTTCATAACAATTCTCCCGCCATTTCTCCCGTCAATTTTCCATCCCGCAAAACCGTTTTTCCATTCACCAAAACCTGTTCGACGCCTTCGGCATATTGGTACGGATTTTCGGCAGTGGCAATGCCTGCAACGGTGTTCGGATCAAAGACAACAATATCAGCAATCATATTTTTTTGCAACGTTCCACGTCCGGCCAGACCCAGCTTCTTGGCCGGCGCCGATGTCATTTTTTTCACGGCTTCGGGAAGCGTGAGCAGTTTTTCTTCCCGGACATATTTTCCAAGCACGCGCGCAAATGTCCCGAAACAGCGCGGGTGAACCAGTTCGCCTGTTTTTTCGTGGCGCAGATCATATCCCGCCCCGTCCGAGGCGATGATTGACGAAGGATGAGCAATCAATTTTTTCACGTTCCGCTCGTCGAGGCAATCAAGCAGCGTGACCACCCGCCCCTCGCTCGCGACAAGAAGGTCGGCAATGACGTCTTCCACCGAAACGCCCCGGGCTTCGGCGATTTTTGAAATTTTTCTTTCATCCAGGCTTTTGAGCGAGGAAATTGCAATGATTGCGTCTTTATAATGATACTCCGCATGCTCCTTCATTTCGGAAATTATTTTTTCGCGCAAATGACACTCCTTGAGCCGACGCAGAAGCATTTTCTTTCCGCCTTCGGCCGCCCAGGCGGGGAGATAAACATAGAGGACCGAGCCGGTCTGGGTATAGGGATATATGTCGAAATCAACATCGAATCCGGCTTTTTGAGCTTCTTCAATTTTGCTGATCACGGCGCTTTGGAGCCCCCAATTTTGCTCGCCCATAACTTTGAGATGGGAAATCTCGAGGGAAACTCCCGAATGTTTCGCCAAATCAATCGCTTCGTCTATCGCCGGGATTATGTTTTTTCCCTCGTCCCTCAAGTGAAGGGAAAAAACTTTTTTGTGGCTTTCAACAATTTCAAGCATAGCTTCCAACTCATCCCACTGGGCATCGCGCTCGTGGCTGTAGGCCAGGCCCGCCGAAAAACCCAGTGCGCCGGCTTCCAGCGACTGCTGCAGATTGTTTTTGAAAAGCTCCAGCTCCGTTTCGGTGAGCCGCCGCATCTCGTCGCCGGTGATGCCCCGCCGCAAAGTCCCGTGCCCGACAAGCGTCCCGAAGTTCAATCCCAGTTTCCGCCCGGACAACTCCTCGCGGAATTCCGCCATCGAGAGCCAGTTCACATTCACCTGCTTGATGTCCGCCCATTTCTGGATTGACTCGATTATTTTCCCGCTGGTGAGCGGCGCAATGGAGGCTCCGCAATTTCCGCCGATGATCGTCGTCACGCCCTGATGCACGAGACTTGGCAACTGCGGTTCAAGAAAAAGGCGCCAATAGCTGTCGGAATGGTTGTGCATATCAATGAATCCCGGCGCAATGATTTTCCCTTCGGCATCAATTTCAACCCGTCCCCGCGACCACGCCAGGTTCCCGATTTTGGCAATTTTTCCTTTCTTGACGCCGAGCGAGGCTTTGTATCCGGCTTTGCCTGTGCCGTCGACAACAGTCCCGTTGCGGATCAGAACATCGTACATTTTTTTATTTTTATATTCTCTCCCAAAATTTTTTTTGCCAATTTTTCAAAATGCTCCGTCAGATCGCTCACAAAATATTGATCTTCGCCCCGAGTGAAATTTATTTTTTCATTTTTCAGCTTCTCCGCCATTTTTTCTCCCGATGCAATCACTTTCGTCCGCTTTCCCATCACGCCGGAAATTGTTTTTTCAAGCAGCGGATAGTGCGTGCAACCCAGAAGCAAAGTGTCAATTTTTTTCAATTTCAAATCTTTCAGATAAACTCTTGCAATTTTTTTTGTCTCCGGACGGTTTGTCCAATTTTCTTCAACCAGCGGCGCAAACAAGGGACAGGCTTGGACAGATACTTCTATTTCAGAATTTATATCTGATATTTTTTTGTTATAAATATTGCTGTTTATCGTCGCCGTGGTCCCGATCACGCCAACTTTTTTCTTTTTGGTTGTTTCAACAGCCGCCTCCGCGCCCGAACTCACCACGTCGTATATTTTCAAGTCCGGATATTTTTCACGCAAATAGTCGCCGGCCAAAGCTGATGCGGTGTTGCAAGCGACAACGATCGTCTTGCAATCCCTGTCTTTCAAAAAATCGACAATTTCAGAAGAATATTTCCGGATCGTTTCCCGGCTCTTGTTGCCGTATGGCAAACGCGCCGTATCGCCGACATATATAATGGAAACGTCCGGCAAAATTTTCTTGATTTCTTTGACCACCGTCAACCCCCCCACTCCCGAATCAAAAACACCTATCATATGCTGTTATTTTATATTATTTGGAAAATAAAGAAAAGAGCGAGATAGACCCGCTCTTTTTCCTTTTCGCTAAGGCTAAGCCTTAGCGAAGCTCTACTTTGCAGCAAACAACAAAATCATCCTGGGAACTTGCTACGTAATCGTCAATAGTTATTCCATCGCATTGTATGGTGGAATTGCCGCCATCGATTGGATCTCCTCCAGTCATACAAATAGAGCCAGACCAAACCTCGTCGCAGACGGATTGTCCCGTTCTATATTTTCCCGCACTCCATAGATCAGCAGAAAGACTGCCAAATACTTTTTTTCTGTTCGTTAAAACAAGTGGAGATGTGGAAACAGTTACTACCTCATCATTACTAATAACTCTTTTGCATTGAAGAGTATTTTCCACCGCCACCGCCGCTTCGATGGCACGCTGGGTGGTGTCGCCGGTGCTTGAAGTTCCGACGGAACGGACGGCTTTCACCACACTGATGTCTTGCCCGAAATCTGCTTGGGATATTACTTTCCCAGCGCTATCCAGGAAATATACAGAGCATGGTTTTCCGGTAAAGGGACAATCTATTTTTCCGTCGCTGCCGACCGTATAGCCCGACAGGACATTGCCTATGGTGCCGCTTTTCGAAGCGATCAGGTTGAGCGCCCATTCCACGCCCGATTCGGAGCTATAGAATGCCCCGACCGAGCTTTTGGTCTTTTGACCCATTTTGGTCTCAAGCAGGGTGATGCTGGAGAGTGTCACGACCATTGTCAGAATGACGAACATGAGGATGACGGCAAAGACGAGGCCGGAACCCTTTGTTTTTTGTTTCATTGGTTTTGTTTTGAGAAATTAGCTGGTTTTATTATATACCAATTGCGCCATCTCAACAAGCCTGTTGGCATATCCCCATTCATTGTCATACCACCCGACTACTTTTGCCAAATTTCCGTTGGCCATCGTGAGCGGCAAGTCCACAATGGCGCTTGCCGGATTCCCCTTGAAGTCCATCGAAACCAGTTCCTCGTCAGAAGCGGCCAAAATATTTTTGAGATACGTTTCGGCTGCCTCGCGAAAGGCCGAATTTATTTCCTCAACACCCGCTTCTTTTCTCAAAAGGCAAACAAAGTCCACTGATGAAACGACGGGCGTCGGAACGCGCATCGAAATGCCGTTCAATTTTCCTTCAAGGCTCTTCATCGCTTTCCCGACCGTTTTGGCCGCGCCGGTCGAAGTTGGGATGATGTTGGCTGCCGCCGCGCGAGCCCGCCGCAAATCCTTGTGGGGCAAATCCAAAATCCGCTGGTCGTTCGTGTAGGAATGCACTGTTGTCATAAAGCCTCTTTCCACTCCGAATTTCTCGTCAAGCACCCGAATCATCGGCGCCAGGCAATTCGTCGTACAGGAGCCGTTGGAAATCACTTTGTCTTCGGGCTTCAGTTCATTTTCATTCACACCAATGAGAAAAACCGGGATATCATCGCTTTTCGGCGGGGCGGAGAGAATCACATATTTGGCGCCGGCCTCGATATGCTTTTGCGCATCTTCACGCTTCGTGAAAACGCCGCTCGACTCAAGAACCGCGTCAACTTCCAGGTCTTTCCAAGGCAATTTTGTCGGGTCCGGTTCGCAAAAACATCTTATCGCCTTTCCGCCAACGGTGATTTGCCCCTCGCCCGCCTCAACATCTTTGGCGTACGTTCCATAAAGACTGTCATATTTCAAAAGATGCGCCAGCGTTTTGACATCACACAAATCGTTGACGGCGACAACTTCGATATCCTCTTTTTCAAGCGCAATTTTGAGAGCGGGACGGCCGATGCGGCCAAAGCCATTTATTGCTATTTTTATTTTTTGCATAAGTTTTGTTTATTTTTATCTTAAATTCAATCCAACAATTCCAGCCCCTTGAACACTTTTTCATAGCCGGCCAAAGCCGCTTCAATTTCAGAAACATCAATTTTGTGCTTTCCGTTCCGCACGATTTTTTTGAACGTTTCGTGCGCAAGTTTCGCCCCATCAAGCCCGACAAGCTGGCCCGGCCGGACTGCCGCAATTTGCTCGCCCGCGTCTTTTCCCTTGTAGCCTATTTTCCCGAGTGTTTCGGAAAACATCCTGTCCGCCTCAATCACCGCGATTTTCGCCTTCGCCGAATCGCCCGACGCGGCATCATTTTTGATGTGCTCCCACAACTCCATATACTTTGATTTTTTGAGCGGCGGAACGTTCGTTCCCCGGAATGCCACCCGCCAATCGCTTCGCAGGCGCTTGGAAAGAAGCAGTATATTGGCGACAAGCAGAACCGCGAACGCAAACGCGCCGAAGGATTTCAGAAAAACGAAAAAAGACGAAGCGATGAAAGCCTGCCAGAGAGATTTGATGATGGCGAAGATGTTGATGTCCATGACGGAATTTTTAATTTTGAATTTTGAATAAATGTTTCAATTTTTGAATGTTTGAGGCATTCGGTCATTCAGAATTCATTCGAAATTCGAAATTCGAAATTTATTCTCTAAGACTTTTCGAATATATAAGCGGCATTCAAAATTGTTTCCTCGTCAAACCATTTTCCCGCGAGCTGCATTCCCACCGGCAAATTCTTTCCGTCAACTTCTATTGTACCACACGGCACTGAAATCGCGGGAATGCCGGCGATGTTGGCGGTCACGGTATAGATGTCGGCCAGATACATCTCAAGCGGATTTTCGGTTTTTTCTCCGATCTTGAAAGCCGGCGTGGGCGCGGTCGGGCCCAAAATCAAATCCACTTTTTTGAACGCCTCTTTGAATTCCCGCAAGATTCGCGCACGCACTTTCTGGGCTTTGAGATAATATTGGTCATAATATCCCGCCGAAAGCGCGTAGGTTCCGAGCGCAATCCGGCGCTTCACTTCTTTCCCCAGATATTTTGCCCGCGTTTTGAAATAGATGTCCCAAAGCGTATAATCAACTCCCGTTTTTTCCGATTCCGCCCCGACTGATTTTCCGAACCGGATCCCGTCGAAACGCGCCATATTCGAGCTCACCTCGCAAGGCATAATTATATAGTAGGTCGCGAGCGCGTGATCGAAATTCTTGAGACTGATGTCAATGATTTTCGCGCCCAGTTTTTCGTATTTGGCAATCGCGTTTTTGATTTTCTCTTCCACTCCCTTGTCGAGCCCTTCGCTTTCGAAATATTCTTTGGGAATTCCAATTTTGAGCCCGCTGATGTCCGCTCCGCCGAGCAAATCTTCATAATTTTTGTCGGCCGTCGGCATCGTGGTTGAATCGAATCTGTCCCTGCCTGCGATTCGCGACAAAACAATCGCCGCGTCCTCGACATTTCCCGCAACCGGGCCTATCTGATCAAGGCTGGAGGCCATCGCGATGAGACCATAGCGGGAAACCATTCCATATGTGGGCTTGAGACCGACCGCGCCGCAAAAAGATGCCGGCTGGCGAATTGAGCCGCCCGTGTCGGAACCGAGAGCATATGCGCACATGCCGGCCGCAACCGCCGCCGCACTGCCGCCGGAAGATCCGCCGGGCACGCGCAAAGGGTCGTGGGGATTTTTGGTTGTCTGGAAGGCGCTGTTTTCCGTCGAGGACCCCATTGCAAACTCATCGCAATTGGTTTTTCCCAAAAACACGGCATCAGCGTCTTTCAACTTTTTGATGGCTGCCGCGTCGTAGGGCGGAACATAATTCTCCAGAATTTTTGATCCGGCTGTTGCCGCCAGGCCTCCGATACAAATATTGTCCTTCACGGAGCACGGAATCCCCGCCAGCAAATCAACCTCTTCGCCGTTTTTCACCCTTTTGTCCACCGAGCGCGCCTTGTCGAGAGCAAATTCCTTGTTGAGAGAGAGATATGCCTTTATTTCGGGATCTTTTTTTTCGATCGCATCAAAATAGTCTTCAGTGAGTTTTTCGGAAGTAATCTCGCCACTGATTAATTTTTTGTGCAATTCTCGAATCATCAGAACACCGCTTTTACTTTATCAAATCTGTCTTTCTTTTCCGGAAAATTGTTGATAACGTTGTCTTTCGTCTCGTCGTCGTATTCAACAACTTTGTCTTCCCGGATAACATTTTTTGCACCGCTGATATGGGCTATTGGTTCAACCCCCTCCGTCTCCACTTCGTTCAGCTTTTCGACAAAATCAAGAATTCCCGAAAGCTCGGTTGAGTATTTTTCGGCCTCTTCGTCGGTTATCTCGATTCGGGCCAATTGGGCGATTTTTTGAACTTCGGATTTGCTAAGCATTTTATTTGATCATTTTCAAAAACTCCTTTTCATCAACCATTTCCACTCCCAATTCTCTCGCCTTATCATACTTCGAACCCGGATTTTTGCCAACCACAACGAAGTCCGTTTGCTTGCTCACGGAAGAGGAAACATCGCCGCCCAGCGCGCGGATTTTTTCTTTCGCGACATCCCTGGACATTGATTCCATCTCGCCGGTGAGGACAAAAGACTTGTTACGTAACATGCTACTTACAGAATGCAACGCGGGAAATTTGACATCAACACCCAAATTTCGCATTTTTTCAAGAAGTTTCAGATTTTCTTTGTTTTTGAACCAATCAACGAGGCTTTTAGCCGACTTTTCTCCTATCCCTTTAATCTTCAACCAATCTTCGACAGAAATTTGAGGGAAATATTTAATAATATCGTCTAAGTTTTTTATCGAATGTTTTCCGCCCGAGGCGGATCCGCCCATGGCGGACATGTTTCGTGAAATGAGCACGGCTGTCTCTTCCCCGACATGCCTGACTCCCAAAGCATAAAGAAGCTTTGGAAACTCGATTTTTTTGGATTTTTCGATGGCGCGAACAAGATTGTCTGCCGATTTTTCGGCAAAGCGCTCGAGCGGCTCAAGGTCGCCCGTTTTCAGCTCGAAAATTTCGGCAACATTCGCCACCAATCCCTCGTTCATCAGCTGCTCGACAATTTTCTCACCCAAACCTTCGATATCAAATCCTTTTCGCGAAACAAAATGGATGATGTTTTCCTTTTCGATCGCAAAACATTTTTTGTTCTGGCAATAATGCGCGGCGCTTTCCTCGCCCTTCTTTCCGGCCTTTATCACCTCTCTCCTCACTCCTCCTCCGCAAATCGGACATCGGGTCGGCATATGGAATTTTTTTTCTTTTCCAGTCCGCAAGTTTTTCAAAACTTCAACAATCTCCGGAATGACATCGCCCGCTTTGTGGATGACAACCGTGTCTCCGATTCTGACATCGAGCCTTTTTATTTCATCTTCATTGTGGAGCGTCGCCCGCGAGACTGTCGAACCGGCGACCTGGACGGGTCGCAGATGCGCCACTGGCGTGAGCGCGCCCGTCCGTCCGACTTGCACCTTGATGTCTTCAACGACCGTCGTCACCCTCTCGGGAACAAACTTATACGCAATTGCCCACCTTGGAGCCTTGCCCGTATAGCCCAGCTCCTTCTGCAAATCGTTGTCATTTATTTTCACCACCACACCGTCAATGCCATATTCCTGCTTTTTTTTCTTGTTTTCCCATGACCGAAAATATTTTTCTATATCATCGATATTTTTGCACAACTTGTGATTTTCATTCACCTTGAATCCCAACTTCTTGAGCAAATCCAGTTCTTTCATTTGCGTTTCCGGAAATTTTCCTTCGATTTCTTCAATGTCATATATATAAGAATCCAATTTGCGCTTCGCCGTTATTTTTGGATCCAATTGCCGGATCGAACCGGCCGCGGCATTGCGCGAATTGGCAAACGGCGGAAGCCCTTCCTTTTCGCGCTCCTTGTTGATGCGCGCCAGATCGCTTTTTTTCATCCAGGCCTCGCCGACCACCGCTATGTCCGCCAGATCGTTCAGTTTGAGCGGCACGCTTTGGATGGTTTTCACCTGTTCGGTCACGTTTTCCCCAATCACACCGTCGCCGCGCGTCGCCGCCCGGACCAGCAAGCCCTTTTCATAGGTCAAAACTATTTTCAATCCGTCAATCTTTATTTCACAGCAATACTCCAACTTAAAGCTTGGCTTTGAGGAATTTTTCAAGGTCCGACCTTGAGGAATTCCGAGAGCTTTGCTCGAGGAAGGGAAAGGTCGTACCTTAGAAAAATTCGAATTTGGTTTTTTTTTCAGCAATCTCAAAACTTTTTCTTCCCACTTCTTCACTTCCCCGAATGAAAAAGCGTCGTCGAGCGACCACTGGCGGTGCGCGTGGCGAACCTTTTCGAATTTTTTGAGCGGCTGGCCGCCGATCCTCTGCGTCGGAGAATCGGGGCTCCGAAATTCGGGATATTTTTCTTCGTATCCGCGCAGCTCGCGCGTGAGCGAGTCAAAAACCTCGTCCGAAATTTCCGGCCGGTCAAGAACGTGATACTGATAGCGGTATTTGTCAATAAGCACGCGCAGTTTTTCGACCCTTTGCTTGGCTTCTGATTTGCTTTTCATAGGGAAATTTTAGCATATTATTCAAGAAAAATAAAGGATTTTCCCGGTTTTTATAAAAAATATCCCGCGAAGCAGGACATCAAAACTTTCAGTTTTTCACTTTTTATTTTTTGTTTGATTATGGCGTTTCTTCCCAACCATAATCACGCGAAGACACAATTGACTGCACATTGATCGAGTCCGTTTCCATCGTCGGATTTCCTATATTCAAATTTATTTCCGCCCAGCCGCGCCTTTTTTCATCAGATACTCCATTGCAGGCTGTCACCGTTCCGTCTCCCTTATTGTCCGTAACACAACTTCGAAAACCGGCTGTCGAATCAAACTTCATTCCAGTGTCAGAAAGATCAACTATTTTTTTATCGTATACGGCGCCCGAGCAGCTTACGGCTCCCGAAGCCAAATTGTCGCTCACGGCAAGATAATCACTATCCGTTCCTCTTGCGATGAAATAACAAATTTTTACTTGATCACTATTGCGAGTGATCATCAAAGTGTCATTTGAGCCTCCTGTGGCATAGGTTCCCATAATCTTCCCCATCCTCACATCTTTCACGATCGAATTGATCGCAAATCCAATATCCTCCGTAACGGTTTTGATGGCTCGCGATTTTTGGTATGACCGGAAACCGGCCGCACCGACCGCCACCATCCCGCCCACCACCACAATCAAAATGAACATCGCGACCAGAAGCTCGATGAGAGTGAACGCCGCCTGCGGCGAATTTTGAATTTTGAATTTTGAATTTTGAATCAAATCCTTAGAACGAATTTTTATAGAGATAATCTTTTGCTTGAGTTACTCTTCCATTCCATTTCACTTCGCAAACAATCTCCAACGCCTCACCATCTTTTTTCACGCTTATAGTTCTCTCAAAGTCCGTGATTCCGCTTGTTCCATCCGCACATTGATAATATCGACCGCTACTGTTTATACATACATGAGACAGGCTGCTTCCTTTGATGCATTGATGCGAGCTCAAAGATTCATAATCTATTGTCTTGCAACTAGGATTCAGTATGGGGCCAAAACCGTCATTTTTCCATTCAATCCCATTCAAATCGCTGTAATCCCTTATGTTCCTCATCAAATCCGCGCCTTCCTGCGCGAGTCCCGCCGCGATGAGCTCGTTTTTCGCTTCAAACTGATTGTTGATGTTGATGTTGAAAAAAGAAAGCGCTCCGATCAGCCCCACGCCCAACACAAAAACAACCACGAGCATCTCGATCAGGGTAAAACCGGAATTTTTGTTTTTCTTGATCATAGAATCAGTGAATATTTCCCGATTGTTCGATCGTGACAGTCGCAGTTGCACTACCCTTGGTGATAGTCGCGGAAACCGGGAAAGTGCACCCTGTGCCGCAAGTAGCCTCACCGCTGGGAGGCAGAAAAAAAACATCTTTAGCAAGATTCACCTTTGTTCCATTTGAAGGATAGAAAGTGCCTAATGTGAATTTCAGCACATCGTAAATGCCCAAATCGACAGGAACAGATAAAACATAACCGCAATCTTCAGTCAGCTCGGTTGCAGCCGTTGTAGCCCTTGCCTCAACTTCCAGCCAATCGGCCGGCTTCGTAATCGGATAACACCTACGTCCAGAACAAACAGATGAATGTATTATTGGATGCCTAACTCCAAAACCGCAAATTTTTCCTGTGAAATCGGGAACTTTTTCTCCCGCCAGGGCCTTGTTTTGCGCTTCACGCAAAAAAGAAGTGAGGCGGTCTTTTTCCGCCCGCACGTCACGGTCATCGTTTTTGGCAAAATTCACAACGGCCGTCGCCGCCAAAATGCCGATGATGGCCATCGCCGCAAGCAGCTCGATGAGAGTGAAGCCCTGCGGGGAATTTTGAATTTTGAATTTTGAATTTTGAATCAAATTCTAATGTTTGAATTTTTTAATTTCGAAATTGAATCATTCGAAATTAAAAATTCGAAATTATCAATATCCTATATCCAAATACCTGTTCGCCCAGAACTGAATTTGGTCGCTAAAAAAAAGAACAATCAGAATCGCCGCCACCATGAAGGGCCCGAAAGGAATCTGGCTCTTCCAGGTTTTTTTCTTCGCAGCAATCAGCCCCAGACTCACAACCGAACCGATGAGGTAGGTGAAAAACAGAACGAACAAAATTTTCGGCCAGCCGACAATCATCCCGGCCAAAAAGCCAAGTTTCACGTCCCCTCCGCCGATCCATTTGTCCTTTGAAACCCAGATCAGAAGAAAGAAAAAGGCCGCCGTCAAAACCGCCGCCAGAAGCGCGCCCGTGAGCGGCGAGCGCGGGTTCGCGATTCCGAGCGGGCTCTCGACATATTTCCACAACTGATAGAAAAACGTGACCGCAATCGCCGGCCAGACAACCGCGTCAGGAATGAGCATATAATCATAGTCGTGCCAGAAAATGAGCATCAAATAGCAGACGGCAAACAGCAAAAAGCTCATATCAATGATCGAACCGGCGCCGGAGACCGCACCCTGCATCCCGAACAATGGAACGCCAAAAAACCGGATCGCCACTCCGGCGAACAGCAAGCCCGTCATCAATTCTATCAATGGATATTCCCACGAGATATATTTTCGGCAATCCCTGCACTTCCCGAAGAGGATTATGAAACTCAACAAGGGAATGTTGTCATACCAGCGGATGGAGGCCTTGCATTTCGGGCAGTGCGAACGTTTCCAGACAATGTCCTCGTCAACTTTGAGGCGATAGTTCACCGCGCCGAGGAAAGAGCCGATGATAAGGCCAACGATGAAGAAGATTAAAATCATTCAAATAATTTTAAATTTGAAATTCTTTCTCTGTTTCCCAGCCCCATGATCCCGCTGAGCGGGATGAGGCCGGGTATAGCGAAAAAATTACGGCGCTGGAATAGCTCCTGATGTCGTCGTGCAGGCAGTTTCGTTGCAAGTGGTCGTATAGCGGGTCGTCCGGATGTCACAGGTGGTTGAATAGGAGAAAGTCCCATCACCTCCCACATCGCCCACTGCAAACGCCAGGGTCGTCCCTGCAGCACAGGTGCTGGTCGCCACAGACGGCCAGTTGACAGCCGGATCAGCCGGGTTGCACATAGCCGCGCCGGAGCTTGCCGCCACGAGCACGCCACCCGCGTCATCGCACTGGATAGCCGCCGCCTGAGTCGAGGACGAAGTCGCCTTGAACGAAGCGGCTTTCGCCTTGTCCTTGGCGCTGTTCAAGCTCACCATCACAATCGCCGCCAGAATTCCAATGATCGCGATCACGACGAGCAACTCAACCAGCGTGAAACCTTTTTTGTTTGTTTTCATTTTTTCACCTTCTTTCTAGATTTGTTGTTATATTTATCTTTTCCGTCAATTTTAATTTTTGGTTCTCGGCTCATCAAGGAATATTGTCTATCAGGAGGGGATATAACTGGTATCGCACTTCGGCGGAAAACATGTCGGACACGTAATTTCTGTTGAAAAAGAATCACAGTTATTCATTTTGGAATTGCAGCAAATCATTTGCTCATCTTGAGTGATTTTGAGCCCGACATACCAATCGTCTTTGTGAGCCGGAACGCCCTTGGCGCTGCTGCCGCTTGAATAATTATAACCGCTCCCCACAATCGGCCATTTTCCATAACCCGTATTGATATCGCAGATATCAACTCCGCTGGCCGGCGGATTCATATTCCCTCCATTTCCCCAACAGCTGTACATTGAAGGAATCGCGCTGGAAAGTTGCGCAAGGGCTTTGGACGCCCGGGCTTTTTTGCCAAAGGTTTGCATTGACACCAGCACCACCGCCGCCATGATGCCAACGATCGCAATCGCCACCAGGAGTTCAATGAGTGTGAAACCGGTTTTGTTTTTTTTCATTTTTTTGAAAATTGAAAATTGATCATTGAAAATTTCCGCCTATTCTCCCACCTTCCCCCGCCCCAAAATATTGGGGAGGGGTTGTTGAGAAAATATCTTCACGCTAGGATTTAATACAGCGAGATATAATAGAACAAATTCTATTCACATTTCCCTGTATCTGTACTGCAGAGAATATTGCTCGTTGCCGTGCACAAAACGGTTATGTCATTTGTGCCGGGAGTGCTGATACTAGTCGCTTGATAAGTACACCCAGTATTGCTGGTTGCCAAATTTGGCCAGTTGAGTCTTGCAAAAGCACCGCCTGCTCCCGAACAAATTGCCGATCCTCCACTACCCGCAGTGACAGTAATCGTACCGTTTTGCGTTACACATCCCATAGCCGCTGGCATGGCGCTCTTCACCGATTGAAGAGCTGACGAACGGCGTGCATTGTTTCTCTGGCTCGACAAACTCACCAGCACCACCGCCGCCAAAATTCCGATGATGGCAATCACGACGAGAAGTTCGACGAGAGTGAAACCCTTTGAATATTTTTTGTTTTTCATTTTTTCACCTGCTTCCTAGATTATTTTTTATATTTTAATTATCACTTGATTCCTTGCGCAATGTTGTATATTGGAATGATGATGGAAAAAACCAGCGTTCCGACAGCCGCGCCCAGAACGACAATCAGCACCGGCTCGATGATCGAGGAGAGATTCGAAACAAGCTGGTCGGCCTCGCGGGTATAGAATTTCGCCATCGTGTTGAGCGTCATATCGAGCTTTCCGGTGTCCTCGCCGACCTTCACCATCTGGGTCATAATCGCGGGAAAATCTTTTTTCAAAGACAACACCTCGCTCACCGTTCCGCCCGTTTTCACTTTTTCGGCCGCTTCGGAAACATGCCTTTCATAGACCACATTGCCGACATTCTTTCCCGAAATCTGGAGCGCCGAGACAATCGGAATGCCGCTTCGGACGAGCGTGCTCAAATTTTCCGAAAAGCGGGCGAGATACACATACCGCAACACTTTTCCCACCAGCGGAATACGGAGCGAGATCACATCAAATTCCTTTTTCCCTTCGTCCGTGCGGATATAATAGATCAGCCCCGCGAGCCCCGCAAAAATGATGATCAGCACCGCCCACCAGAAATGTTGCATAAAGTCGCCCGTCCAAATGAGCGCCCTTGTCGTGATTGGAAGCTGGGCGTTCGTCTCCCGGAGCATTTCCGTGAGTTTCGGGATGATGAAAGCGACCATCAGAAAGGCAACGATGAAAAACGCGGCCAGGATGAACGCCGGATAATAGAGGACCCCCTTTATCTTCTGGGTAAGGACATAATTTTTCTCGATGTTGTCCGCCAGGTTTTCGAGCGACTGCTGGAGGTTTCCGGAAATTTCCCCCGATTGAACCATATTCACGTACAATTCGGAAAAAACCTTCGGATGGCGGCGCATGCTGTCGGAAAGGGATTTGCCTTCATCGACATCGGCCAGCACCATCGAGAGGACGTTTGCAAAATACGGATTCGGCGTCTGCTCGATGATTCCCTTGAGAGCTGACAGGAGCGGCACTTTGGCTTCGACCATCACCGCCATCTGCCTTGAAAAAATAACGAATTCTTTTCCGCTTATGCCTTCCCAAAGGCGCGAAATTTCCGGAAGAAAGCCTCCCTCCTTCTGGGGCTCAAGGGATATGACAACCAAATTGTGCCTCTGAAGCAAAGCCGAAGCGTTCGAAGCGGTCGACGCTTCGACGACCCCCTCCTGCATCGCCCCGGCCTGATTCCGCGCTTTGTATTTGTATTTCATGAATTTATCTCAACAGTATTTTGAGCTCTTCCTTGTTCGTTGAATACGTTTCCGCCTCCTCCATTGATATTATACCCTGTCGCACCAGTTCCGCCAAAGAATGGTTGAGTGAAACCATCCCCTGGTCTTTTGAGGTTTCAATCACCAAATTTATCTGATGGGACTTTCCTTCCCGAATCAGGTTGGCGGCCGCGTTGTTGTTGATGAGGATTTCCACCGCCGGCACCCGCCCCCCGCCGATGCGGTTCACCAGCCTTTGCGAGACAATCCCGAGAAGCGATTGGGCCAGCTGCATACGAATCTGGTTCTGCTGATGGGCCGGAAAAACGTCCACGATGCGGTCCACCGTCTGGGCCGCGTCGTTGGTGTGGAGAGTGGCAAAAATCAGATGTCCGGTCTCGGCGGCCGTGATGGCCGTCGAAATTGTCTCAACGTCCCGCATCTCCCCCACCATCACAACATCGGCATCCTCGCGGAACACCGCCCGCAGGGCCGAAGGAAAATTCAGGGCATCCTGGAGAATTTCCCGCTGGTCAATGATGCACATATCCGGATCAAACATATACTCAATCGGATCCTCAATGGTGATGATGTGATCCTGCCGGGTGCGATTTATATAGTCTATGAGCGCCGCCAGCGTCGTTGATTTTCCGTGTCCGCACGGCCCGGTCACCAGCACAAACCCTTGAGAGGGCTTGGTGAATTCATACAGCGCAGGCGAGAGGTTCAGCTCCTCGAGCGACCTTATCTTGTTGGGAATCATCCGGAAAGCGGCCCCCAGACTTCCTTTCTGGAAATATACATTCGACCGAAAACGAGCTTTCCCCGCGA
>Ga0172370_10004584_pt1 | contig 18399 bp, 13 predicted proteins | sample LakKiv5m_FD_114538 | JGI IMG/M metagenome (GOLD analysis project Ga0172370, IMG submission 114538) | Freshwater microbial communities from Kabuno Bay, South-Kivu, Congo - kab_022012_11.5m | ecosystem: Environmental > Aquatic > Freshwater > Lake | place: Democratic Republic of the Congo...
CCTCGGCCTTGCCCTCGGCCTTGCCCTCGGCCTTGCCCTCAGCCTTGCCCTCGGCCTTGCCCTCGGCCTTGCCCTCGGCCGTGCCTTGGGCCCTTCCCTCAGCCAAGCCAATGGCCCGCCCTTGGGCTTCACTCCATGCAATGAACCGCCGCACGAAGGGATCCGTGATGGGGTAGGGCGTCTGCATGGCGGCCTCCAGGCTTGTGCGCACGGCGATCGACACCGCGCGCAGGATGACCTCAAGATAGCATGCACCGAGCCCCGGATCGATACTTTTCAGGCCGGCGATGGCCGCCTGCGCGGTTGCCTTTCCACGCTCGGATTTCCCGTGCGCGAGGGCCGACAGGACCGCCATCTCGGGTGCGTTGGCCGCTACCTCGGGATCCGTGACGAGCGGGATCTGGTCAGGACCTATGACGATGGCCCGGAACGTCGATCCGCCGCGTCCCAGGTGAATCGGACGGCCTGCCCAGCGCGCGGCGCGCCGACTCGGCGTGATGACCACGATGTCAGCGGGCATCTGATGGCGTGCGCGCAGGGCTGCCTGGCACAGCGGCAGTGTCCAGGGCTTCTTGGGGTCCGGCTGAAGTTGCACCTCGACGCCCATCACCGCGCGGCCGTTCCGACCCGAGACGATCAGGACGAGGTCGCAGGCGAGGCTCGAGACCAACACGTCGCCCAAGGCCGTGTCGTCGACGGCGATCGTCGCGTCGATGTCCTCGCCGCTACCGACCAACGCCAGTAGCGCCCGCGGATTCGAGCGGAAGATCGTGACAACGGCCTCGTGACGGGGGGATGGCATGGTGGCGGGACGACTTAGCGAGAAGCGTGCCACATGACGATCGACGTAGTATCAGTGTGTTCAGCGTGACGCGTAGGTGCCACGGCACCGGTGGTGCCAGTGCCACACAGGTGCCGTGGGACCGATATGGTAGCAGGTCGAAGCGCGCCACTCAGCCTCTGCGCCGTCCGCTAGTGCGCATGTCCGGGCGGCGGCGTGTTCACGGCCGGCGCGTTCGCGGGCGGCGTGTTGACCGGCGCGTTCGGCGCGGCGTTGGGAATGGCGGGCGCCGCGGCGGGCTTGGGCGCGCGATCCAGCTTGAATTTCCGCTCGGTGTGGTTGAATGGGCCGGGCACCTCCTTGCCCTGTGCGTCGAGGAGATCGAGAACCACCGTGTGCTCCCCGTCCTCCATGCCCTCGATCCAGACGGGGGCCCACTTCGACAGCACCACGGGCGTGCCGCCGTCGACGCGGTAGCGCACCTTGAACGCCGTCGGCGAGATCTCGGCGTTCGTCACGAAGTAGTCGAGCATCACCCGGTAGGCCTCACTACCCGCGTATTCGCCCTTCGGGCGGCTGTAGGTGAGCGTGGGCTTCGTGAGATCGATTTTCTCACCTTTTTGCTCTTTCACGAAGAAGTTCACCGACGCGAAGGCCGTCGCGTCCTTGATCGATTCGTGCCACGGCCGCGACGGGAAGAGCCGCAACGTGTGCGCACCGGGCTTGAGATCGGTCAACTCGAAGGGTTGCGCGACGTCATACCAGGGACGATAGGGCTCGTTGTCGAGGATCACGTGGACGTGCGGCCCCATGCCGTCGGAGTTCTTCTGCGGCTTGTAACCCTGGAGATCCGCGGTGATCGAGACCTTGGTGTCCGGCAGCACTTCGCCCTCTTTTGGCGCGAGCACCTTGAGCGTCACGGGCCCATGCGGCGCGCCCACGTCCGTCTCGAACGCGAGCTGATGCGCGGCGGGGACCTGGGCGCACTCCTGGTGCGTCGGCGCGGGCGCGGGCGGAGCGTCGGCCGGGGTCGGCTTGTCGCCGTCCTTGTTCGGTTCGGCAGCCGTGGCGCCTGGCGCGCCCTTTTCAGCGGGCGCCGGAGCCACCGGTGCGGGCTTCGGATCCGGCTTCTTCCCGCACGCGGCCCCGCCGAGGCCCAGCACCGTCGCCGCGCAAACGAGGAAATAGATTTGATTACTCATGAAATTATCCTACGTTCCGGCGCTGTAGTCGGAGGCGTACACGACCTGTTCGGCGGTCAGGTTGTCGATCGAGAAGCCGCCCGTCTCCAGCTTGATGCGTGCGATCTGCTGATCCTGCGCGGGCGGGATGTCGTGCACGATAGGGCCGAGGGCCTTGCCGTGCTTCGCGAGGTGGCACAGCCCCAGGAACTGATTGGCAAAACTCATGTCCATCACCTCCGACGGGTGACCCTCGGCGGCGGCGAGGTTGACGAGGCGACCCTGTGCGAGCACGTAGATCGTGCGGCCGTCGGCGAGCGTGTAGGCCTCGTTGTTCGCGCGGATCTCCTGCACGTGCGTGGCGAGCGCGCCGAGCTCCACGAGGTTGATCTCACAGTCGTAGTGCCCGGTGTTGCAGACGATCGCGCCGGGCTTCATGGACTCGAAGTGGCGCTTGACGAGGATGTCCTTCATGCCCGTGGCGGTGATGAAGATGTCGCCGACCTTGGCGGCCTCGTCCATCGTCATCACACGGCAGCCCTCGAGCGTGGCGCGCAGCGCGGCCGTGGGCTTGACCTCCGTCACGATCACGTCGCAGCCCATGCCCTTGGCGCGCATCGCCACGCCGCGGCCGCAGTGACCGTAGCCCGCGACCACGAACTTCTTGCCCGCGAGCAGCACGCCCGTAGCCCGCAGGATCCCGTCGAGCGAGCTCTGGCCCGTGCCGTACACGTTGTCGAAGTCCCACTTCGTCTCGGCGTCGTTGATGGCGATGACGGGGTAGAGCAGCTTGCCCGCCTGGCCCATCGCGCGCAGGCGGTGCACGCCGGTCGTCGTCTCCTCGGTGCCGCCGATGACGCCCGCGGCGAGCTCGGGGAACTTCGAGTGGACGCGGAAGATGAGGTCCGCGCCGTCGTCGAGAGTCAAAGTCGGCTTGAATTCCAAGGTCTTGTCGATGCACCAGTAGAACTCATCGGTGCTCATCCCGTGCCACGCGTAGATGCTCGTGCCCTCGGCCGCGAGCGCGGCGGCGACCTCGTCCTGTGTCGACAGCGGGTTGCAGCCGGACCAGCTCACCTCGGCGCCGGCCGCGCGCAGCGTGCGGATGAGCACGCCGGTCTCCCGCGTGACGTGCAGGCAGCCCGCGACCTTCATGCCCGCGAGCGGCTGCTCCTTGCGTGCCTTCTCGCGCAGATGCATGAGGACGGGCATGCGCGACTCGGCCCACTGAATCTTGAGGCGACCGGCGTCGGCGAGAGAGAGATCCTTGACCTTGTAGCTCATGGGCTGAATGCTCCGGGGTCCGTTTCCATGCGGGCCCGCGTTGTGGGAACGTCGAGGACAGCAGGCGCCTCCCGGCTACCGGCCCGCCTCCTTGGCCGCTTCCTTGGAGGCTTCCAGGACGGCCTGTTCCAGATTGTCGATCTCGTCGCAGCGGCGGCCGTTGACGTAGACCGTGGGAGTGCCGTCGATGCCCACCTGGTCACCCTCGGCGATGTCGGCGTCGACGCGCTTTCGAGCGGCCTCGCTGTCGGCGTCCGCCTTGAAGCGCGCGGGGTCGAGGCCCAGCTTCCTTGCGTAGCCGGCCAGATCCTTCCACTCGAGCTTCGTCTGGTTGGCAAAGAGCAGGTCGTGCATCTCCCAGAACCGGCCCTGCTTGTGCGCGGCAAAGGCGGCGCGCGCAGCGGGCTCGGCGTTGGGGTGGGTTTCCTTGAGCGGGTAGTACTTGAAGAACAGACGATATCCGTGCTTCTTCTGCAGTGCACGCATGGGATCCGCTGATTTCCTGCAATAGGGGCACTCAAAGTCGGAGAACACGACGACCGTCACCTTCGCGCTCGGATCGCCGACGCCGGGGCTCTCGGCGAGGTCGAAGCTCACGACCGAGTTCAGGCGCTCGATCTCGCGAAGCAGCACGGCGACGACCTCGCGCTTGGAGCGGCCCTTCTGGAGCGCCTTGACGCAGAGCTCCGCCAGACGCGGCGCGCCCGGGCAGTCCTTCGCCACGAGCGAGGCGCGAAACGAGCGTGGCTTGCCGCACGGGTCGAACTGCTCGTCCAGGATCTCGCCGAGCACCCTGCGCTCGTCGGGATCGAGGTCCTTCGCGTCCACACCGGGAGGCAGCGCGCCGGGCGCCGGCGAGGCCTTGTCGCCACCGGGCGTCGCGGTTCCCTGGGGCGGTTGCTGCGGCGCGGGCGTGGACGCGGGCGGCGGCGCCTGCACCTCGGCACCGCTCGCGGGGTTCGGCCGGCACGCGAGCGCCGTGATCGCGGCCCCGAGCAGCCACAGCGCGAGCGCGGGCCCGCGCCAGGCGGGGTTGGCCAGATCCGGGCGGGAGGTCTCGAAGCTCGGTTCGGGGCTCGGTGTTCGGCTCATGGTGTGGTCCGGATGGGTCGCGGCGTTGACAACACGGCGCGGCTTCGGCTTCATGCGCTGGCTCTGGCGCGGACTCCTGTGGGCGCGCATCCGCCCGGGAACAGGCGCGCGGGGCGCGTTAGCATGCGCTCTCGGGCTCTGTCAATCAACAGGTGTCCCCGGGGCTGCCACGAGGCCCACATCCGTGAGAACCACCCTGCACCTCGCCCTCGGCAGCAACGTCGGAGACCGCCGCGCCGCGATCGAAGGCGGACTGCGGGCGTTCGCCGCCCTCGTGGACGCGCGGGAGGTGCGCTCGTCCGGCCTCGTCGAGACCGCGCCCGCCGAGGGGGCCATCGGAGGCCCGTTCCTGAACGCGGTCGCCGTGCTCGCGTTCGACACGCCGGAGGCTGCCACGCTGCCCGAGCGCCTGCTCTTCGCCGCGCACCGCGTCGAGGCCGCCTACGGACGCGACCGGACGCGCGAGGGCTGGCACGGGGCGCGACCACTCGATCTGGACCTGCTCGCCCTGTCGCTGGACGGCGTCCCGGTGGTGCGTCCCGAGGCGCCGGCGCTGCCGCACCCTGGCCTCGAGCGCCGCGCCTTCGTGCTCGGGCCGCTCGCCGAGGTGGATCCCGACTTCTGCCACCCGCTCACTCGCCGCAGCGCGCGCGACGCCTTGGCCGCGCTGCGCGCCGAGCCGGAGGAGACCGCATGAGATGGACGCTCCCGCTGGCGTACGTGCTGCTCGCCGGCCTAGCCTCGACCCCCGCCTGCCGGCATCCGGGCCGCCCCGTCACGATGGCGCAGCCCGTCACCGCGCGGCTGCCGCCCGACGAGGTGCTGCTCGCCACCGTGCCGCTCGCGTCCTGCGGGGATTGGGATCGCATCTTTCAAAGTTATGACGATCTCGGAATGGGCGAAGAGATCACCGCCGCGCTGAATTTCGTCGCGACGCGCTCCGATCCCACGCGTCTGGGCTCGGATCCGGGCCTGCGCTGTGCGGCCGCCGCCGCGGTCGTGCGCGCCGTATCGACCACCGAGCAGGATTCGGAGCGCCTCAAGGATGTGCGTGGGATCGGTGACGCGCTGCGGCAGGGGGCCCCCGACGCAGCCGAGACCATTTTTGTTATCAACTACTTGCGCTACATCCTCTTCCTCGACAAGGACGGCGGCCTCGCGATGGGCCGCGGCAACCGCGAGGTCGGTGTCGCGCTCGTCGACGGCCTGCGCGCGCTCGCGGCGAAGCACCCGACCTTCGTCGGACCTGGCCGCTTCGACGCCGCCCGCGCGCGCGACATCGCAGCCCAGGTCGCAGCCCTGCTCGCCCGTACGGCTGCGCCGGTCCGCAAGGCTGCGCCGTTGCCGGTCGCTCCCACACCCACCGGCGCGCCCGCGGAGGTCACGCCGAGCGCCGCCCCCGGCCCGCCTGACGCGCTGCCGGCCGGATCGGACGAGGACGAAGGCGACCGATGACCTTCCGCCGCCTGCTGCCTGGCCTCGTCCTGCTCATCGCAGTCCTCCTCGGTGCGACGCTCTTCGCCGACGCGCGCAAGCTCGCCGAGAGCCTCGTCGCCTTTCCATGGTGGCGCATGGCGCCCGCGCTCGGGCTGTCGCTCCTGAACTACGCGCTGCGCTCCTGGCGCATGGACTTCTACCTGCGTTCGCTGGGCGTGCGCCTGCCCCGCACGGAGGTCGTGCTCGTCTTCGTCGCCGGCTTCGTCTTCTCGGTCACCCCCGGCAAGCTCGGCGAGGTCTTCAAGGCCTACATCCTCAAGGAAAGACGCGGCGTTCCCATCGCCGACACCACCACCATCGTGATCGCCGAGCGCTTCACCGATGTGCTGGGCCTGCTGCTCATCGCCGCCTTCGGCGTCTACACGCACGGCACGGGCCAGACGCTCTTCCTGTCGGTCATCGGCCTCGCGGTCTGCTTCCTCGCCGGCGTCGCGCACCCGACGCTCGTGCCCGCCGCGGCGCGCCGATTCTCGGGTGCCATCGCGCGCTTCGCGCTGTTGTCGAAGATCGTCGCCGCCGTCGAACGGGTCCACGGCGCGCTCCGGACGCTTTGCACGCCGCGCAAGATCTTCGTCGCGACCCTGGTGGCCGCGATCGCCTGGCTCGCCGAGTGCATCGCATTCCGCCTGATCCTGGACGGCTTCTCCACGCCCGGCGGCGGGCTCGACGAGGCCGTGCTCGTCTATGCGATGGCCACGCTCTTTGGCGCCGTGTCGATGCTGCCCGGCGGCATGGGTTCCACCGAAGCGCTGATGGTCGCGCTCAGCCTCGAGGTCTTTCACCTGGCTGGGACGCTCGAGGAGGCGACGGCGGCGACGCTGCTCGTGCGTTTTGCGACGCTGTGGTTCGCGGTGGGGCTCGGCGGCGTGAGCCTCGCCTGGCTGCGGCGCGGCGCGCGCCGGCTGGCACCGTAGGGCCGTCTCGAGCGCAGGCGCCCCGTTCCACCTCGCGAGCGATCCCGTGCTGGCATCGCTCGATGGTGGATTGGCGTTCCCGCGATGGACGAATCGGTGTAACGTGATGACCCCACCGAGGAGGCTGCCATGTTGCGCTCTCGTTTGCTGGCATGTGTCGCGATCGCCGCGGCGTCGTTGCTGTCGACCCTGGCGGAGGCCGCCAACGTGAACCTGGCCGTGCAGGGCCGGCTGACGACCACCGGCGGAGGGCCGGTCGCCGATGGCTCCTACCCCATGGCGCTGGCGCTCTACGAGACCGAAAAGGGCGGAGCGCCGCTCCATTACGAGGCCTTCCTTGGCGTTCCTGTCGCCGGGGGTGTGTTCGCGATGACCGTCGGCGCGGGGATCTCTCCGCTCGACGCGGCGATCTTCACCGGGGGCAAGGCCGCCTGGCTGGGCGTGTCCGTGGGCCCCGAGCCGGAACTGCCGCGCGTCGCGCTGCACCCGGTGCCCTACGCGATCTCGGCCACCGCCGCCGCGACCGCATCGGCGCTCACGTGCTCCGGCTGCGTCGCACAGGGCCAGCTGGCCTCGGGGGCGGTGGGCACGACTCAGCTCGCGCCCGCGGCCGTCACGGCGGACCAGATCGCGGCGGGAGCGGTCACCTCGGCCCACGTCGCCTTCACCTACGCGGGCTCGGACTCGAAGGGCGGCCCGGCCACGACGGCCGTCTACGCGGACAGCGCGGGCACGGCCAGCAGCGCGACCCAGGCCGACACGGCGAAGGTGGCCGCCCTCGCGGACAACGCGACCCAGGCCGACACGGCGAAGGTGGCCGCCGTCGCCGACAAGGCGACCGCCGCCGACCTCGCCCAACTCGCCGTCAAGGCCACGAGCGCGGACGGGCTCGCCTGCACGGGGTGCGTCAAGCTCGACATGCTCGCGACCGACGCCGTGGCGGCGTTCGTCTCGTCGAGCGGCGGCACGATCACGGGAGACCTCAAGGTGGCGGGCAAGCTCACCGCCGTCACGGGGCAGTTCTCGGGCGGCGCCGTGCTCGGCGATGACAAGGGCGTGTGCGACAACACGAAGGCCGGCGCCATCCGCTTCGACGGTACGCACTTCTACGGCTGCACGGGCACGGGCTGGCGCCAACTCGACAACGCGCCGCCTCCCGGGGTGACCGGCGCCGAGCCCGCGAACGTCCCCTTCTCGGGCGGCGCGACGATCACGCTCAAGGGCACCGGCTTCGCGCCGCTCGCGACGGTCACGGTCGGCGGCGTGGCGGCCACGAGCGTGGTCGTGTTGTCGGCCACCTCGCTGTCGTGCGTCGTCCCTGCCGCGACCACGCTGGGCGCGAAGGACGTGGTCGTCTCCAACGCCGACGGGCAGGCCGGCACCGGCGTCGGGATCGTTACCTACGTCGCCGACGGCACCACGAAGGCGATGGCCCTCGCGAGCTGCAAGGTCATCAAGGCGGCGAATCCGGCGGGCGCGTCGGCGCTGTACTGGATCGATCCGAACGGCGGTGACACGTCGGATGCCTACCAGGTCTTCTGCGACCAGGTGCACTCCGGCGGCGGCTGGACGCTGGTCTTCAACCTCGACACGAACGACGGCGCCATGCGGAGTTGGGGCGACACGGCCTTCTGGCAGAACCAGACGGCCACGTTCGGCACGCTCTCGGGCGCGCTCAAGGGCGACTACAAGGGCTCCACCTACGCCACCGCGCAGGGGTCGGAGGTCCTCGTGTGGGCGCACAACGAGGGCGCCGAATGGAACGATCCGCCGGCCTGGGCGCGCTACTCGCTCGGCAATGCGCACACGGGCAAGACGATGTTCCAGCTCATGAACCTCGGCTCCAACACGACGATCTCCACGGGCACGCCGGACCGCTCGGGTAAGGTCGCGACACCCGGCGTCTACGCTCGCAACGCGGGCGACGTGTTCATCGACGACGGACTGCCCATCATCGTTAATTCGACCGGCAACGGCGGCACGGACGCGACCAACACGGTTCGCTTCGGCACGGACTTCGCGACGGTCTGCGGCATCGTCAACTGCAACGGTCACAACGTGCAGGGCGGCTACGGTGGCTATCACGCGCGCCCCTGCTGCGGGGGATACCCGATCACCTACGAGGCAGAGCCGACCTTCGGCTACCACCCCGGCGAGATGAGCTTCGGGTCGGACTACGTGAACAACAACGGCTGTGGCAACTCGGTGTGGTCGAACCAGTGCACGCCGACGGTCACGACGCTGCAGGTCGACTTCGCGATCTTCGTGCGCTGAGCGTGCGAGCGACGCCGGGTCGCCGGCCCGATGGTGGGATCTTCTACGTCCGCTACTTCCCCACGTAGAGCCGGAACCCCCAACCGCTCTCGCTCGGATTCTTGCTCGCCGGCGAGCCCGCGACCGCACCGGCGCCCAACTCGTCGTCGTCCTTCGCGTCCGGCCGATAGCACTGGCCGTCGCAGAGCGCGCACCACACGCCGTGCCACCCATTGGCGCCGTCGCCTTCGCACAGGCCCGACGCGGCTCCGGCCGGGCAGGCGCCTCCGAAGAGGTAGGTCGCGCCAGCCGTCTTGGGCACGCACGAGGCTGCCGATCCGCCGGTGTCGTCATAGCCGTCGTGCGAGGCCGCGAGGCCGGCCAGGCGGCCAAAGGTCCAGACCAGCTTCGAGTAGGCGTACGCGGCCAATTGCAGGTTTCCGCCTGGCTCGGCGGCGAGCCCGAGACCGTCGGGCGATTGCCGGCACTCGGTCTCGTGCCCGTCTTTCGCCACGAAGCACATCCTCAGCGAGGACGAGCCCCACTGGGCCATCGCGGCCACGAAGGCCATGCCGACCGCCCCGGAGCCGCTGCCGCTCGCGTCGGGGGTGACCGCCTGGGGCAGCTGCCAGCCGCCGCCGGGTGCCTGGGCCCACCCTACCGTGACGTCGCCGGGCAGGTCCGGAAAGTCGTTGCCGGGCGAGTCGTAGTAGTTCCCGACCAGCGTCCAGCCCGTGCCGCTCATGTCGCAGTGCAGCGAGATCGCCTTGACCGGCGCGGCCCCGTCCGGGTCGATCGTGTACACGCCGCTCGGGAGGTAGGGAAACGCCGACAGCAGGGCCGCACAGGACAGCGCGGGCTCCAGCGTGCAGTCAGGGGCGCAGCCGTCGTTGGCGGCGCCGTTTCCGTCGTCGCACTGCTCGCCGAGCGAGTCCACCTTTCCATTGCCGCACGTCCCAGCGGGGGCGCACTTGACACCCACGCACACGAGGCCCGGCCCGCACGTCACGGGCAGAGGCTGCGCGACATGTCCGCACCCCGCGGGCTCCTTGCACGAATCGACGGTGCACGGATTCTTGTCGTCGCACTCATTGGCGGCCGCCGATACGCACACACCCTTGCCGTCACAGACGTCGTAGGCCGAGCAGGCGAGCCCGAGGGAGCACGAGACCCCGGCCGCGACAGGATTGTGCGAACATTGGCTCTGCGTCGCCTCGTCACAGAGGTCCACCGTGCACGGGTTGTCGTCCTCGCACAGCGCCGCTCCCGACACGCACTTTCCGCCCTTGCAGGTGTCCGACTTCGTGCACGAACTACCGTCGTCGCAGGGCGCGTCGTCTGCGACGGGACTCGCCTGGCAGCCCGCCTCCGGGTCGCACACATCGCTCGTGCAGACGTTGCCATCCGCGCACGAGCCGTTGTTCGGCGAATGGACGCACGCGGCCTGCCCCTTGACGGAGGCACAGGTGTCCGTCGTGCAGGTGATGCCGTCCGAACAATTGACGGGCTTGCCCAGGCAGACCCCCGCTTCGCAGGCCTCCTCGATCGTACACCCATCCCCGTCATCGCAGGGGCCCGTCACGATGACATGCGCGCAGCCGGTAGCCTTGGCACACGCGTCTGCCGTACAGGGGTTTCCGTCCGTGCAGTCCGTCACGGTCCCGGGCAGACAGACCCCCTTGTCGCAAGCGTCGCCGATCGTGCAGGGGTCGCCGTCGTCACAGCCAAGGAGCAACGGAAGCTCGCAGACCTGCCCGTTCCAGGCGGTCCCATCGGGATAGGCGGACCACTGTCCCGATTTGGTCATCGTGACGCCCTTTCCGTTCGCGTTTGGCTGTCCCGAGCCGAAGTTCACGAAGCCGGCGGGGGTCTCCGATGGCCAGACGAACGCGCCCAGCGCGTTGCGGTGCAGCCCGATCCAGAACGTCGTGGGCTTGCCCGGGGCGTCGAGGCCGACATTGAGCACGAAGGCGTTTTCTTCCATAGTTTCGATCTCTACGAGATGTCCCTTCAGGTTCTGGCAGTACGCCTCGGCTTCGTTCCACGTGTAGGCCTCCCCGTCGCCGACCTTGTAGCAGCTCGAGCCGAGTGCCTTGCCGCCCGGACAGGGGTCAGTGGCGTGAATGCAGCCGGCCGCGCCATCGCACACGTCGAGCGTGCAGATCTGGCCGTCGTCGCAGGTCTCGTGTTTGGGGGCGTTCACGCAGCCCACGCCCGCCTGGCAGCTGTCCTCCGTGCACGCCGCCCCGTCGTTGCAGTCGTTCGGTTTCGCGCCGCTGCACGCCTGCGCCGCATCGCAGGTCGCGCCGGTGAGGCAAACGTCGTCCACCGTGCACGGCGTCCCCACAGGCTTGGCGAGGGACTCGCAGACGCCCTTGGTCTCGCTGCACGACCACGCTCTGCATGGGTCGGGCTTGGCACAGTCCTCCACGAGCGCCCACTTGCCGTCGTTGCCGCAAGCCCACAGGACGCTCGACTTGCACCAGAACGCGCCTGAATCACAGGGCTTCTCGATGCACGTGCCGTCCTTGCAGATGAGGCCCTGCTTTGCGCAGTCCTTGGTGAGTTCGTAGACGCCGTCGCCACACGTGACCACGGTGTCTCCCTTGCAGGACACCTGCGCCCACACACACTCCGGGATGAAGCAGGCGCCCTTCTTGCATATGCCGCCGGTCGCCTCGCAGTCCTCCGCCGTGGCCTTCGTGAGCCCGTCCGCGGAGCACGCGACGACCTTGTCGCCGTCGCAGGTCGTTTCCTTCGGCGTGCAGATCTTGCCGCCCGTCTTGACGCAGTTCGCCAGGGTCGCGGCCGGGGTGGCGCGGTCCAACGTCTTGCCGAGGGTGCCGCCGCACGCCCAAGCCACGCCGGTCCAACAGGCCGATTGGGCCACCGAGGCCTCGACGCACGGTTCCGGAAGGGTGGTGGCGAGGGCTTCGCAGTCCTGCTTGCACGTGTCCGTGCCGAAGCTCTCGCAGCCCGGCTTCTTCGCGATGGCCCGGCACGCCGACTTGCACGCACCGACCGCCTTGGGGAGGCCCGTGAGGCTCTGCCAGCCTCCGGTGGAGCAGTCGTTGTAGGCCGTGGCGGCGGGTGCGCAGACCTGCGGGTCCTTCGGGACCGGCGCCGCGTCCTTGCTCTCGCAGACCCAGGTCTGTGCGCCCTCGCATTGCCACTGCGCGATCTTCTGCGGCATGCAGCCGACGTCCAGTTCCGCGACGACCTCGTCGGCGCACGGCGAGGCGCAGGGATCCCCGAACATGAGGAACGGGTCGCCGCGGCACCCTTCGCCGCCCCTGATGGTGACGCACGAGGCGACACAGGCCGACAGGGCAGCGCCGTACGGCGCGAGGGGGCCGTCGCCGCTCGCTTCGTAGGATGCGCTCGGCGCGCCGCATGCGAGGGCGGTGAGGCAGGCGGCCAGTGCGAAGGTCAGCTCATGTCGACGCATCGTTGCTCCTCCGGAATCCTCGGGCACCCGGCGCGCGAGGGGGGCCGCGTGCGGCGTGCAGGGGCTCAAAACACCCACCCGACCGAGGTCTCCGCGTCGAGCGAGATCGGGAGAAAGTTGATGATGGCCTCGATGTCCTCCGCCATGCGATCGGCGACCGGATCGCCTCCTCGCGCGAATTTCCGCTTGCCGGGACCGATGCCGACCCGGGCCGTCAGATTGAGGCCGGGCCCGATGATCCAGCGGCGCCCGAGTTGCGCGGTCACGCGCCAGCGCGAGTTTGGCAGCTGGAAGCGGCGCGTCACGGTCATGGAGGAGGGGCCGAGATCGGTCGACACCGTGGCCGTGCTCGAGGAGATCGCCTCGGTCGTACCGGTGTCCCAGCCGGCGAGCAGCCCGGTGAAGTAGCCCTCCTGCGTCCTGCTGAAGTAGAACCGATAGCCGGCCTGAGCGCCCACCGCCATGGTCCGGCCCGAGTCCTCCGAGTCGCTGTACGTCCAGGTCAACTCGCCGAGGAGCGCGTGTCCCGGCGCGAACATCCACTGGTAGTTCACGCCGTAGTCGAAGAGCCTCACGCCCGCGAAGCTGCCGTTGACAGAGTGCTTTCGCAGGTAGACCGGGACCTCCACGGCCGTGGACGCGGCGACCGTCACCGGGGCCGGCGGTGCGACCGGTACCGGCGGCGTCGCGGGCGGCTTCGCGGGCGCAGCGTCGGGCGTGGGCTTCGCGGGGTCGGCCTGCTTTGGGGGCTGCCCGTGCTTGGACTGCTGGCCCTGCTTCGGCGTCTTCTTCTTCTTCTCTGCGGCCACGGCATCGAGCGGCGCGGAGGCCAGTCCGGCGGCGACCAAAACAACGACCACTGCGCAAGACCACGTACGCGACATCGCGGTGTCTCCGGTGACGGGTTCAGGACCTGCCGGCGCAGGACACCGCTGGCGCGCCGCCTGGTGAGGCGGTGGTTCGCTTGCACTCCGCGCGCCGCAGGAGCCGGGACCGGTGCATGAATGCCCCCCTTTCGGAACAAATGCAGCATGCGCTCCCTGGCACGCCACGGTCAAGGGGGCTGGCCTGCCGTTCCACCTCGCCCGGCGGCCGATCAGGTGCGGAAGAGCACTACAGCCCCAGCAGCCGCTCCGCGTTCTTGTAGTAGACCTTGTCGAGCACGTCGCAGGGGACGGACGCGGCGTCGACGGTCCAACGGCCCTGGATGGGCGTCGGGTGCGCCATCGCTTTGTCCGCCGTCTCGAGGTAGCGCCAGTGCGCGTCGTAGAACGGCCTGACGTCCTTCATCTCGGCCGTATCCTCGCCCGTCGAGCCGAGCATGAGGTAGTCCGAGCCGATGCCGATGTCCGTGCCGAACAGGATGCGGTCCTGGTGCTTTGCGAAGAACGCGCGCACCTTCTCGGGCGCGTGGCGTCCGAACTCGGGCACGCGCGCGGCGATGTCGATGTTCAGGTTCGGGCGCCGGTCCAGCAGGGCATCGACATAGTCCAGGTCTTCCGCGCAGTTGCCGAAGTGCACGGCGACGAACGTGGTGCCCGGGAACTTCGCGTACACGCGCTCCACGGCGTCGAGCAGCTCCTGGAAGGTCGGCACGCCCGGCTTGCCGAAATTCGACCACCGCGGGTGCACGTGCAGCTCGTCATAGCGCTCGTTGTCGGGCGTCGGCGGCAGCCAGAAGGCCTTCGGATCGCCCACGTGGATGCTCACCGGCAGGCCGAGCTCCCCTGCCTTCTTCCACAGCGCATCGAGCTTCGGCGTGTCCACGGGCACAAGCTTGTGCTCCATGTCTCGCAGGCCGAGGCCCAGCACCTTGGCGATCTTGACGCCCTTGAAGCCGTCCTTCTTCGCCCGCTCCAGCCGCTTCGCCTCCAGCTCGCCGAAGTCGGCCGCGTCGTAGCGCTGCCAGTCGGGGTTGTAGAAGTTCACGACGCGACCGGGCAGGCGGCGCTGCAGTTCCAGCGCCTCCATGTAGCTCAGCCCGCCGTAGCCGAAGGACCCGCCGCTCAGGTTCACGAAGAGGCGGATGTTGTTCTCCGTCATGATCTGCACGGTCCGGTCGAGCCCGTCGAGCCCGAGGTGCGCGTGGAAGTCGATGATGGCGGGGCGCTCCCATGGTTTCGGCTGCGGTGGCGGCTCGGACTTGCGGCACGACAGGCCCGCCGAGAGCGCCAGCGCGAGCGCCATGAGGTGCGGGGCGAGGCTTCTGTGGTGGGTGCGGCTCACAACGAGAAGACAAGATAGGACAGGATGGCCTTGATGTCATCCACGCTGCCGCCGGCGTCCTTCTGGGCGATGTTGTGGAAGCTCGTGTAGACAACCTTGCCCGCCTGGTTGCCCGGCTTGAACGAGACCGCGAGCGGCAGCGAGCCCCAGTTGCCGGTCTTCGCCTGGATGTCGCCGAGCAGGTGCGTGGTCGTGCCCGTGCCGGCGGCCTGGATGACGACCCAAGTGCCGAGATCGAAGTAGATCGTTGTCGACTGCATGCCGAGCGCTTGGACGAGGCCCGTGTCGACGAACGAGCCCTGGATCTTCTGCGCCGGCGTGCCAGCCTTCTTCTCGGTCAACGTCGGTCCGGGGCCCTGTCGCGGGCCCACTTTCTGGTTCGGGCCCGGCTTTTGCGGCTCCGGCTTCGTGAAATCGTTGTCGACACCGTAGAACTCGATGGCCTTCGGGAACGGCCACTCCACGAAGGGCCAGGCCCAGTCGCTCGCGTACAGCGAGTGCCCGGCCTCCACGTAGGCCTTGATGTTGGTCGTGATCGACGCGTTGGCCTCGATCATGGCCTGCAGCGAGCCGCCGCAGTTGATGAAGAGCACCTCGTATTTCGCGAGCTTCGCCGGATCGGTCAGCAGCTTGTAGGCCGCCGAGGACTTCACCGTGCCGGACGTGCCGGGATCGAAGGCGTCGTACTTGAAGCCGAGCTCGTCGATGAGCGTCTCGATGTGGTCGGAATCGCCCAGGATCACGGCGATGTTGACGCCCGTGGCCTTGAAGCAGAGCTTGGTCGCCGCGCCCGTGAGATCCGTGACCTTGCCATCCATCACGGGCACGGGAGCGCTTCCCTTGAAGGCGCCCTTCTCGAAGGTCAGCGTCACGATGCCGGGCGGGACGTCGTCGATCTGGTAGGCGCCGCCGTAGTCCGCGATCACCTGTTTGCTCCACGGCTTGCCGCCCGTGCAGTCGTTGTGCACCTCGGCCGTGATGACGGCGAAGCTCACGAAGACCTGCGCGTTGGGCGCGCACACGATGCCCTTGATGCCGCCGGGCGCGCACAGCGCCGGTGCGCCGTCCTCGGGGCCCGTGTCGGCGGCGGTCATGGTGTCGTCGTCGGGCAGGTCGCCGAGCGTCATGCCGTCGAGGAAGCCGTCGGCGATCCCGTCCGCCCCAACCCCGTCGGCGAGCGTCGCGCTGGCGTCGGAGGGCGCATCGACGCTGTCCTTGGGCTTGTAGACATAGAAATCCTGGATGGCATCGGGAGCTGTGTACGCGGGCTCCGCCTCGTTCGGGTTGGAGCAAGAGACGCACAGGCTTACGCTCAAGATGCTGAAGACAAAGCGGAAAACGAACGACCGGCGCATCTCGCCTCCCCGCGGCGCGCGCCACGGAACGCGGATGATCGTGATCCGAGGCGGCCGAGTCAATCGGCGACGCGGGCCGACCTGCGCGCGATCAGGCGTAGAGCCTTGCGAGGACGCGGATCGTCACGTTCGCGGCCGCGTGGAAGAGGATCGGCGCCACCACGGAGCCGGTGCGCTCCCGCAACCAAGCGAAGAGCAGCGACGGGAAGAACACGGCGAGGCGCTCCGGCGCCGGGACCGACGCGAGGTGGATGAGCGCGAAGAGCGCGGAGCCCAGCACGTGCGCCGCGCCGAAGGGCACGCCGAGCAGCCGGCGGCGCGGGGACCAGCGTTCGCGCAGGAGGCTCTGCACGTAGCCGCGGAAGAAGACCTCCTCGGGCAGCGCCACGACCACGATCTGCGCGATCGTGAAGAGCAGCAGCCAGCTCGGGCCGAACCGGACGCTCAGCGGCGGGCCTTCGTCGGGTACGGTGAGCGACGCTCCGGTTCGGAGCTCGTCGCGAAAGAGCGGCGTGCCGTCGTCCCGGCGCAGGTCGAGGCGCGCCTGCTCGCGGGCGGGCAGGGCGATGCGCCCGGTCTGGCCCGGCTCGACGCGTGCGCTGCTCGTGGCCGTGGACGCCACGATCGGGCGATCGAGGCGGTTGTCCAGGCCGAGGTACGTGCCCGACTCGAAGAGGACCAGGACACCCTGCGGTGACGCGCCCGGGTGGCCTTGCCAGGACTCACCGAGCGATCGCAGGCGCGAGGCGTCGAAGGCGCGCCGCAGCCCCACCACCTCGCGCTGCCACAGGTCGTAGCCCACGCCGAAGAGCGGCAGCACGACGGCACAGCTCGCGAGCGCGGTCAGGACGGTGCGGCGCAAGCCGTCGCGGTCGAGGCCGAGCAGCGACGTCGAGCGGCCCGCGCGCTCGAGCAGCCAGATGGGCAGGTAGAGGAACGACGCCGCCACCAGCACGCCGCCGTACTGTCCCACGTAGGGGCCGACGACCGGGAGGAACCGCGCGCCGAGCTCGACCAGCGCGTTGAGCGCGAAGACCGCGGCCGTGACCACAAGGACCTCCCGCAGGGGGCGGCGACCTTGCGCGGGGCGGAGCGGTTCGAGAGGAGGCTCGGGCATGGCAATTGCGCTAGTGTGCGATCCGCGTCCTGCGGGACGCGCCATCCTAGCACGAGGACCCGGTGACGCACGTCGAGGCCCGATCTCAGGCAGAGCGCGTCAAGCAGATCGCGCGCGCGTGCGGCTTCTCGCGCGCCGGCGTCGCCCCGGCGGCACCCGACCCTGCCGACCTCGCGCGCCTCGACGCGTGGGTCGCGACCGGCCTGCATGGCACCCTCGCGTGGCTCGCGCGGGACACGGCGCGCAGGGCCGATCCGCGGCGCGTGCTGCCTGGCGCGCGATCGGTCGTGATGCTCGCGGTCGACTACGACAGCGGTGCGCCTCGCTCCACACAGGTCGCGTCGCGCGACGACGAGGGCGAGCCGCTCGGCTGGATCTCGCGCTACGCCTGGGGAGACGACTACCACGAGGTCGTGGGCGCCCGCCTCAGGGCGCTCGTCGGGCGGCTCCAGGCCGAGGTCGAACCGGCGGCCTCCTGGCGCTGGTACGTCGACACGGGCCCGGTCCTCGAGCGAGCCCTCGCGGCTCGCGCGGGACTCGGCTGGATCGGCAAGCACACGATCCTCGTCCACCCCGATCGCGGCTCCTTCTTCTTCCTCGCGGCCGTGCTCACGACGGCTCTGCTCGAGCCCGACTCGCCCACCCCCGACCATTGCGGCACCTGCACCGCCTGCCTCGACGCCTGCCCGACCCACGCGCTGACCGGCGCCCACGTCCTCGACGCGCGCCTGTGCATCTCCACCCTCACGATCGAGACGCGCGGCCCGCTCCCAGACGCCGATCGCCCGAAGATCGGCCGTCACCTCTTCGGCTGCGACATCTGCCAGGATGTCTGCCCCTTCAATCGCTTTTCGCGCCCAAGCGGCGAGGCCGCGTTCGAGCCACGCGACGGGCTGTTCGCGCCCCGCCTCAGCGATGTCGAGCGCATGGACACGCCGACCTACGAACGCCTGACCCGCCGCAGCGCGCTCAAGCGTCGCAAGCTCCAGGGTTTGCGCGACAACGCCGCTGCCGCGCGCGCCAACACGTCGAAGGTCTGAGTGGGTGTTTACCTTTGAATTCGGCCGCACGCGTGAGGCTGCGCGAGTGTGTGCCTTCTTCCCTGGTGATCGGGATCTGGGCGTCCCCCGTCGCGCTCTGCGCGCGAAGGGGGACGCCCAGATCCCGCTGGTTCAACCTCTTTGCGTGCGACCTGCGCGTCAGGCGACGTGCCACCCAGCGCTTCGGGCTACGCCCACAACACGAGATAAA
>Ga0172370_10004586_pt1 | contig 18393 bp, 19 predicted proteins | sample LakKiv5m_FD_114538 | JGI IMG/M metagenome (GOLD analysis project Ga0172370, IMG submission 114538) | Freshwater microbial communities from Kabuno Bay, South-Kivu, Congo - kab_022012_11.5m | ecosystem: Environmental > Aquatic > Freshwater > Lake | place: Democratic Republic of the Congo...
CCAAAAAAGAAATCGGGCAGGCAATGTTAAGACTGAATTTCAGACCACGAAAATCCCTTCGTTTCAAAACACCTTTCGAGGTGTTCTATCATTTATCTGTTGCACTTACCAGTTGAATTCACAATCACCTTAAAGTAAGAAACTTTTCATTTATTATGCAACGGATACCTTACCGACTTGTGACTATACCTCGTGCATCTTTAGTGATAAAAACTTCAAGTTTTCCAAGTCGGGCATATTTTCCTTAAGTATATCGATACTGTGAAATTGACCTTCTCCTGATTCTTTTGACAAGTCTTGATTTTGGATTAAATTAGCTCTATATACCTGTTTGCCAATTTCATATAGCACTTGAACTACTATCACGGTTCTTTTGCCAGTATTTGACAATTCAACACAAATATAACCTGCGGCGGTCAAACATTATGCCTGGGCGATCCACAAATTTGGCTTCGACCTTGATTTTTAGTCGATTCTCTATATCGTGTACTATATTCCAGATTATGGTTGTTGTTGAAAGAGCACTTCCATAGATCGTCAAATATAAAGCAATATTATCTTGTCCCATTAGAAACTCCTTTGTTAAGAAGCCCAACCTGCGATTTCAAAAACTCTCTCGTTGCTCCAATCTTATCTTTTTCCACCTTCCCCATCTTCTCCCAACAATCCAGCAAATCGGAAATCGTCAGCACCGCTTGGCGCTTGAAGCCCGCCTGCTTCAGTGATTCTTTCGCTCCCGATTATGATTTCACCTTATGGATCGCAATATACCGCTTGCATTCCAACGCGTATTTTCCTGCGCGGTCCTGTAACTTCGGCAAGATCGTAAAATCGCCCTTTAAAAGATCCGCACCATATTCCACCAATTGCTGGTTTTTCTTCTTAAGGACAACTTCGAGTTTACTTTCTTCCATTTTGGTGATCAGAAAGGCCGCATCGGGCGTGGGTGTTTTCTCAATGCCGCGCTCGACGAGCAGCCATTCCAACGTGGATTGTTTTTCTTCGGGGTGGTTTACGTCCGAAATCGTCAGCCAGGGGGTGCCGCCGATCTCGTAGGTCAGACCAAGTTCAGTGGTAGTGTTTTGAAATCGGACGGCGCAACCGCGCTGTTGGTAAGTGGTTTCGATCTTCTTGAATCCATATTTGGTTTCAAGCCCGCGAAATGTCTTGTCTATGATCTTCTCGAACTCTGATTTTTTCATGGCTTCGCTTTCAAGATGGGATTGCTAAATAAATAATCAAGTAGGTTATACCACTTTCTTGCGCAAAAACCATCAGGACTCTGCCCTTTGCGTTGACGTTTCTGGTATCATGCTTTTCATAACACTCTTTTTTGCGAAAAAGTTGTGAGTGGTTCGTGTTATGGCGCTTTTTCGGGAATTATTTCTTTGAAATTCAGTCAAATCTCAGCGCCAAATGATAAAACTCTACGCACACCACACTGAATATCTTTGGAGAGGACAACATAATGACCGAAAAATCCATCGCCTCCCTTGCTGACAGTCTTATGGAAGCAGGCTGTATCAAATTTGGCAAATTCACATTAAAGTCGGGACTCAAGTCGCCAATTTATATTGATTTGCGCCGGATTATCTCTTATCCAAAACTGCTGGAGCAAGTCGCTTCCGCCTTTCTTCCACTGATCTCTAGCTTATCATTCGCCAGGATTGCTGGTTTACCTTATGCGGCAATTCCAATTGCCACCGCCATCAGCCTCGCCGGAGGCTATCCGATGATCTACCCGCGCAAGGAAGTCAAGACCTATGGCACAAAAGCCGAGATTGAGGGCGAATACCACGCGGGCGAAACAGTCATCGTGATCGATGACCTCGCCACTACTGGCGGAAGCAAGTTTGAAGCAATAGAGAAACTAACCGGCGTTGGTTTGGTCATAAAAGATATAGTTGTATTGATAGACAGACAATCTGGTGCGAAAGAGTCGCTGGCGAAGGCGGGATTTAATCTCCACGCAGTGCTAACAATTTCCGAGTTGCTGGATTATTGGGAAAAGACGGGTAAGGTCGGGAAGGATAAGATCGAAGAGACACGCAGGTTTTTAAAAACCTAGTGTGCATCTTCATGCCTTTTCCGCTGAAGTCGAAATGCGCCCAGCTTGTGTCCACGTGAGGAAGTTCAGTCATGTCCAGGCCAAGTTGATGCAGAATAAACTCGGCATCCTGCAGAACTCCGCTGTCGCATAACTTTTGCCGCGGGTGGACGGATTTTTCCAGGATCAATGTATGCGAGATCAACTCCGGCGCATCTGTGTCAGATGAAGCGCAGTGGAAATCCTGGCCGGGCCCGCACTCACGATGATGACATCATAATAATCAGATTTCGACATCGGGCGGATTTTACGTAGGATTGATGATTGTTGCAAGCAGACTAACGCGGACGATGGATGTTTGGCTGTATAATTTTCTTGCGCAAAGTGATACGCCATCGATCAGCTAAGAACATCAAAAAAATTATCCCCAAGGTCTTCTCTGCCACATCTATGCTGACCGTAACGCCGTGCGCGCGATGCAATTCCGTGATGTTTATACCGTGCAAGGAAATTGATCGAGTTACATCTTATGTTGCAGGAATTTCTCGATGAACGCAAGCAGATGGTGGCGCGCCAGCTCCGCGCACGCGGGATCATAGACGCGCGCGTGCTCGCCGCGTTCGAATCGATCCCGCGTCATCTCTTTGTGCCGGAGGAGTTGCGACCGTGGGCGTACGAAGACTGTCCTCATCCAATCGGTTTCGGGCAGACGATCTCACAGCCTTTTATCGTTGCATTTATGACTCAGTCGCTGGAACTGATTGGCGCGGAACGCGTGCTCGAAGTGGGAACAGGATCGGGTTACCAGGCGGCAATCCTTTCCTGCCTGGCGCAGGAGGTGCACACGATCGAGTTGATTCCAGCCCTGGCAGATCGCGCCGCTCACACGCTAGCTGATCTTGGGATAAAAAACGTTTTCGTCCACATCGGAGACGGCTCTCAGGGCTGGGCTGAGTCCGCTCCGTACGAAGCGATCATTGTTGCTGCCGCTGCACCTCGTGCGCCGAAGAGTCTGTTGAAACAACTGACCAATCATGGGCGCATGATCCTGCCCGTGGGCGGAAGCGGATACCAGGAGTTGGAGTTGTGGCGGCGCGAGGGAGAGTCCTTCTCGCAAGAGACCTTATTACCTGTCGCGTTTGTCCCTCTGAGAGGAAAGGAAGGGGTGTGATGCTTGCGGGAAATTTCCATAACCAAAGACGGCATGGACGCGTAGCCTGCTAATTGAAATCACAAAAGCCAGCCCATTCACGGACTGGCTTTTCATTTACGCTCTCGCCAAATTCATTTCCACTGGCATTTCATCCCAAGTTCTGCCTTCAAGGATTCTGCCTGCCTTTTTCTTTTGTACTCCTCCCCATTGCTTGAAGAAGAACGGCACTTTCGCGCGGACACATTGATTCCGAATATCAATGACCCATTCGGGGTCGAGCGGACGCGCCCCTGGCCCAGATTCGCCGCCAACAATTGCCCAGTTGATTCCCTTGAGATTCAATTTGTGCAATGGACCAAGCAAAGGCTCAAGCGACAGAAATTTTGTTTTTGCGCCTGTTCTGCGCAGGTGGTCAATGCGGAAGATGTAATCCTGATTTTCAACACTGACTCCCATCCACACATTCTCAGGCCAGTCAATTTTGGGACTGAGTTCCTCCAGCCGTTCGGCGCGCTTGGTGAGTACCTGAAACGTGTGCCAGTGAGCGCGGCGCATGACATCGAAGATCTCAAGCACAAACTCGACGGGCACATCCTTGTGGAACAGGTCGCTCATGGAATTGACAAAAATGACCTGCGGTTTTTTCCATTCAAGCGGCTTTTCCATCGTGTTCTCATGGAGAGTGAGTTTGAAGCCATTGACGTAATTGGCTTGACCCATGGCCTGCAAACGTTTTGCCATGCGCTCGGCGTAGCAGTGCTTACAGCCGGGGCTGATCTTTGTACAGCCAGTTAAAGGATTCCAAGTGGATTCGGTCCACTCGATTCCTGAATGTTCAGCCATTCTATCTCCTTTGAAAATATTACCTGTAAATATATATCAATAATAGCACATATGTTTTGGTTTTCAAAATCCCTTAAAGCGAGGCTGTTCTTGTTCAAAAATTTGTTCTTTGCTGAAGTTCATTTGTCTAAAGATTTTCTGTCCTTCGTTGGAGTCTAATCGATAAAACTTAATACTTTTATACCGCTTGAATTTATCCCAATTGCTGCCAAGTAGAAAAGTCCATTGGTGAATATCGCCCTTAAATGGTTCTCGAATTAGCCAGAAATTTTTGCCAATTTCAGTTAAGTAGTCGGATAATAGTTTGTTGGTTTTTTCATACTGCCTTTTTACATTTGTGGCTGGAAGATAAATCAAAATTTCCATCTTAGGGCGAATTCTTGCTATGTGGTTCAGTATTTCAAAGTTTGGTAGATTCCCTGAATGGTCAACAAATGCTAAGCCTAATTCATCTTCTCGTTTTGTTCTTAATAGGGTTGGAATTTCTTTTTCATAGCTGCCCAAGTGAAATTTAATATTGTCCTTGTTTTCAAAGTAAATTGGATGTGAAGAAACATGTTTTACAAGGTCATCGTAATTTACTTGTTCATGTTCAATAAAGTCTGCTCTAAAAGGAATATCAAAATTAGGCATGCTTGCTTGATCAAGAAAAACTAGCGGACTACCAGGAATTCCGTCAGGAGTTTTTCCCTTGCCTGAGGTCATATCAATATACCTGTATTGCAAGTCGTATGATCTGGCATGTCGTTTCAAGACTGCTTGTGTAATAACCATGTGCATTGCCAATATTTTTGACAAATGCTCGATTTTGACCCCCGTATATTCTCCATACCCAACTCCGTTTTCGATAGGCATGGTTGACTACCTCCTGACTGCCGATTTGTAATTCAGATTCTAGCATAGGTTGGTTTTATTCTGCTGTTTCGGTTGTATAATTTCATTAACCCATTTCGGCGGGAAACTGAATGTCTGAATCCAAACGCCCTCTCAAAGTCTTCCTCTGCCACACACACGCGGACAGTGAACCCCGTCCGCGCCCCGATGACGGGCGCTACGGTGAGAACCCCAACCATTCGCATGGATAGCAGTCTGGATATTCTTTTCCGTCCCGAGCCGGACATGTTGAGGCAATTGAATAACCTCACCAGGTTTCATGCAAAAATTCTGAATAAGTCCAATATTAGGGAATCAGCGCAGGATTTGATTGCACAATGGAACAAGGAACATCCTGACGATATCGTGGTAGAGTAAAACCCGAAGGCGATATAAAACCTGACAGGTCATAGCGATACCGTCCTCAGGCAAAAACGTATCCAGCCTTTGAACTTATCTTTTAATGTTCATAATCCCGGAAGTGCTGCACTAATTTTAGAAACATTTCATCCGGCCTATTGATTATCAAATTGTCAACAAAAAAACCTTGCAGGAGGCAGAAATGTCCTGGCAAACTCAACTGAGTGGTGACTCTGTTTCGTGGCTGCTTGAAACCGAAAATCCCGGTGTCCGTTATTTGGCGTTGCGTGATCTGATGAAACTTCCCGCCGACGATGCAAAGATGAAATCGGCGCGAAAGAAGGCGCATAAAGAGGGGCCAATTGCGGAAATCCTTTCTCACATGGAACCAGCCGGTTATTGGGTCAAGCCTGGGCCGGGATATACCCAAAAATATAGATCGACTGTTTGGTCAATCATCATGCTTGCTCAACTCGGCGCATTAGCCAATGAAGAAAAACGGATCGATCAGGGCTGTAAATATCTGCTGGATCATATGGCAGAAGGTGGTCAATTCACTACAACTACATCCGGCGCACCGTCTGGCACTGTGGATTGCTTGCAAGGCAATCTTTGCTGGGCGTTGATGGAAATGGGTTACGACGATCCACGCTTGACAAAAGCCTACGAGTGGATGGCGCGCACGGTCACGGGTGATGGTATCGCACCGCTGGAAGATAAGGATGCACCTGTCCGCTATTATGCGTACAAGTGCGGACCAAACTTTGCCTGCGGCGTGAATAATAGTCTTCCATGTGCGTGGGGCGCGGTCAAAGTCATGCTGGCCTTTGGCAAATGGCCTGTTGCGAGAAGAAGCCCGCTGATCAGGAAAGCCATCAAACAAGGTGCAGATTTTTTCTTCAGTATTGATCCTGCGACAGCAAAATATCCTACAAGGGATAAAAGTGGTAAACCAAGCCGCGATTGGTGGAAGTTTGGATTCCCTGTGTTTTATATTACTGACTTGTTGCAACTCGCCGAGTCTCTCGTGAACTTGGGCTATGGAGACGATCCCCGGTTGGCGAATACGCTGAACATCATCCGTGAAAAACAAAATTCCGGCGGCCAATGGTCGATGGAATTCGATTACACAGGCAAAACCTGGGTGGATTTCGGTGTAAAGAAACAACCGAATAAATGGGTCACGCTTCGAGCATTAAGAGTTTTAAAGGCAGTTGCTTAGAGTGCGATTGCAAATTCTTTTGTGTCTTTGCGGTCAATTAGGTACTTCACAACGAATAGAACGCCGGGGATAAAGATCAGAGCCTGCGGCACAAGGAATAGTCGCGTCTCACCCGCGATGCTAAGCACGAAATGGATCGCGAACCAGGCCGGAACCATGATCAAAAAGAAACGCTGCCATAGGCGCGGCCAGTTAAAGATAAATGCCAAACCGATCACGGGGATAAGTCCCAGCATGTAAAAAAGTTGAGTCCAGGTAAAAGAGCGTGTTACGTTATAGATCAACATCGGGTAGCCGGGCACCACTTCGTAAGGAATGTAAAGCGGGCGGTTGGGATAGAGAATATGTAACCCGATGAAAATGACGACGAAGGCCAAACCGGAAAAGAGAAACGGCAGGAGCTTTTTGAAGAGGGGCAGTTCTTCATTGACCAAAGCCGCCAATGCCAGAAATGGGATCAGGCCGCTGGTCTCGCGGTTGAGAGCCGCCAGAGCCGTCACGAGAATAAGCCAATAATATTTTCGATTTAAGATCAGTATCACAGCCAACAGATAAAAGATCAAATCAAAATAGGTGTTGAACGAAAGGTCGTTATCGTAAAAAGCATTTTTCATACTGCTGGCGAGCAGGAGCATTCCTATGAGAGAAATTACATTTGAACCCGAAACCTTTTGATAAAGAGCAAAAGCCAGCAGAAAGACGGCAAGGTTCTGCAGGAGGCGCAGGGAGATAAAGCCGAAACTAATCGCGTCCTGAACTTTTAAAAGTTGGAACAGGCGCACAAATCCTTCCGCCAAATATTCGGAGAAGACGCGATACTGCCACGGATTGGGTGCCTGTCCCTGCAGGACGGCCTCATGCCTTATCAATTGCGTCCCATGAATGTAACTATGCGCGCCGCCATTGAGACTGTCCAGTTGAAGTTTGACGGTTATGACAGCAAGGATGATCGCCAGCAGAACTAGCAAAACCCCGGAACTTCCTGCGCCATCCACCAACTTTATAAGGTTGAATTTTCCATCGAATAAAGCCGTCAGCACAAACAACAACCATGTAATCAAGACATAAGCAGCGGTATATAATAAAGCGCCGACACCCCACGGCGTGCTGAATTTTCTTGCCATGACGATTTGTTTCGGTGCATCAGGGGAAAGTTCGAAGACGCTGCGGGACTGGTCCCAATAAATGGTCACGGTGCCGCTCGCGGCCGGGGCTTGAAGCGTCAAGAGCATGGCATTCGACGCAGCCCCTACCCATTGAAGCGAAGCCGTCATTCCAGGGTCCAGGCTGAACGTGTCTTTGGCCGATTTCCATATTCCGACCACCCTGAAGGATTGCGCATCCAACACATCCTTGTCCATCTGTAGCCGAACATCAGACTTTGAAAAATCAAGCGGACGCGAATCGGCGTTGACGTCATATTGCACGGCCACATCCGTCCATTGCCGCAAAAGAGGGTTGATCGGATAGGCGGGCGGCGCATAAAACAATGGCAGAAATAACAAAGGCAGAAGAAAGCAAAGACTGACGGCATAAAGTTTGTGAACCAGGATGGCCGTCCGTCTTTCTTTTAAGTAATAGAAGGTGAAAAAGTAATTTGCAACTGCAAATACGAAGAACAGAATAAAAGCAATGGCCAATCTGCTCAAGCTGATGACGGACGTTTGCAGGAACAAAACGTAGACGCCGTACGACACACCAAGCCCTACAAGAACGCTCGATACAATGGATATTCTTCGCAGGAGATCGCCACTGGAAGAATTAGAATTTTCGATCAATCGTCGTCCTCTTCTTTTTTCAGGATCATCACTCGATACGACTCTGAAAATTCGATACCCTTGTCTTTGCCATCTTCCCTGGCCCAGTCACGCATCCATTTATCCACTTCATGCGTGTCAATCTGGCTGACATGTTTTTTCAACGCTTCGATTTTTATGTCAATGGTTTCGCTGATATCTACCCACGTATCGGGCTTTTCGTTCCCGTGGATGTACAACCGTTTAACATTGTGCGGTTCATACCCCGCCGACAACAGGTCCGGGAAAATGAGCCGCGTCCCCGCTGACGGGAAGACCGCGTAGGTCGCAGCTTCGGCCGCGGCGCGGTGATCGGGATGGTTGATGTATTCGTTGCCATAGAACCATCCGCTTGGATCGCCGGTGATCACGACATCCGGTTTGTACTGGCGGATGAGACGCGTCAGGTCTTTGCGAAGTCCGAGAGTGGCGACCAGCTCGCCATCGGGGTAACGGAGAAAGACCGTTTGCTTGACCCCCAGCACTTTATTGGCGGCCAGTTGTTCGTCCTCGCGCAGATGCGCAAGTTTGGGCTTGTAGTCCGCATTGTGCTCGATGCTATTCGAGCCTGAGTCGCCGCTCGTAATGAGCACGGAAACGATCTGGCAGCCTGCTCTGGCCCATTTGGCAAGCGTGCCTGCAACCGTAAAATCCTGATCGTCAGGATGGGCTTGAATGCTCATTGCTCGTTTAGGGAGATATTCTGTTTTGTTATCCATATGGAGTAATTTTACCCGGTTTCACATCCGCGCTTTGAGTTTTGCGCAGACCGACCTTGAAAGATATTTTTGCTCATCCCAATTTATCTTGTCTGATATAATATTTTCTGGATACTTATTAAGCAAACTTGTCTGTTTTCTTTCACCCACATTATTCCTGCATGGTAATCAGACAATGATCCAAAAACAAGCCAATAGAAATCTTTTCTGGATCGTGTTATTTGCATCGGCAATCCTTTTGAGCATTGCAACGGTATACGCGCAGGTAAATGATGTCACGCTCCGTTTTCTTAGAGTTCAACAGGATAAGGTGCATCAACAAATGCTTGAAGGTGTTGCCGGAAATCCCTGGCAATATCGGATCCTCGCCGATCTGATGGTTGAACCATTAATTAAGTTGTTCAGCAAAATGGGCATCCCCAGCGCGGAAGTTTCAGCCTTTATAACCTTCAGGTTCATGCAATGCCTGTTGATCTTCGTGGCCGCTGGAATTTATTACAGGAAATTGGGTCTATCGCTCTACGCCAATTTAATCGGATTATCGATCCTGGCCTGGGGAATGTCATATTCTCTTTATAATAGCGATCTATCATTCAATAACTTTTTCGATATTGCTTTCTATCTGATTGCTGCTGTGCTCATTATGTACGGAAATTTTGTGTGGGTTCTCCCGCTGATGATCCTGGCCGCGTTCAACCGCGAGACCAGCGTCCTGATACCGTTCATGCTGATTTGTTTTGCGTATTTTGGAGATTCTCAAAAGGAAACGATAAGACCCGCGACGTTCTACGCCGCGAGCAGTCTAATCATCTTTGGGATTATCTTTTTCGGACTGCGGCTTTATTACGGCAAACAGGAATTCCTGACCGCCGACGGATTTTATCCCGGCCTGGGCTTGTTTTTTTTGAATATCCGGCGCGGGATCACATGGGAACAACTCTTCATCACATTGGGCATTATCCCATTTCTGGCGATTTCCGCATATCGCAACTGGCCAAAGACATTTAAAATATTTTTTTGGGTAATTGTGCCTTTGTGGTTTGGGGTACATTTTTTGGCGGCTCTCATTGCAGAGACGCGGCTCCTACTCGTCCCGCAGGCTCTGATCTTCATTCCGGGGGTGTTTTTTGGAATTTTGCCGGGAAAAAATAAAGAGAATTCATCCTGAATATTTCCATGTTTTATCATAGAGGCAAGTCGGCTCGTTTTGCCTTTGGGGTACAATAACAAAAATTCTCGAGGAGAATGTGATGACAGTTGTCCTGGACAGTTCGTCCCTCACCATTGAAAAACTTGTTGCCATTGCGCGCTTCAATGAAAAAGTGGAACTTGCCCCCGCCGCGCTTGAACGCATCAAAGTCTGCCGCGCCATGCTGGAGGATAAGCTCGCCAAGAAAGAGATCATGTACGGTACGAACACCGGCATCGGCGAGTTCTCGGAAAAGATTCTCACCGACGAGCAGGTCAGAGAATTTCAGAAATACCTGATCTATAACCACGCGGCGGGAATTGGCGACCCGGTACCGATCGAACATGTCCGCGCGGCGCTGGCTGGGCGCATCAACGTCCATGCACATGGAAATTCTGGTTGCAGGCCAGAGATCACATTGACCTACGTTGAGATGTTGAACAAAGGCGTAACTCCGGTTGTTTGTCAGAAAGGTTCGGTGGGCGCGAGCGGCGACCTCGCCCCGATGGCGCAGGCCGCGTTGCTGCTCATGGGCGAAGGCGAGGCTTTCTATAACGGCGAACGACTCACAGGTCAGGAAGCGATGCGGCGGGCTGGGATAACGGTTCCGGGATTGCAGGCGCGTGATGGTTTGGCTGCCATCAACGGGTCAAACCTATTAACTGCGATGTCTGCCATCCACATCTATGATATGGAAAGCTTTCTCAAGCAGGCCGAGATTGCGGCGGCCATGTCCATCGAAGCGTTGCTCGGCAACATGAAACCATACAACACCAAACTGCATGAACTGCGCGGTTTCAAAGGTGCAATCGCATCGGCGCAAAATATTATGAAGGTTGTCGAAGGCTCGGACTTGACAACGGGCAGGATGAAAACAAAAGTGCAGGATGCTTATTCGATGCGTTCGACGCCGCAGGTGATCGGCGCGGCGCGCGATGCGATTGCATACGCGCGCGCGCAGGTGGAGATCGAGTTGAACGGCGTGGGCGATAATCCGATCTTCGTGCCGGAAATGAATCTGACGTTGACCGGCGCGAACTTTCAAGGCACGCCTGTGGCTTTGCCGATGGATATGGCGGGCATCGCCATCACGATGGTCTCTGTTTTATCGGAGCGCCGACTCAACCGGATGACCAACCCGGCTCTTTCTCAGGGACTGCCGGACTTTCTTGCACACAGTCCTGGTTTTTACTCCGGCCTGATGCTCAGCCAATATACCGCTGACCATTTGATCGTTGAACAAAAGATTCTATCTGCGCCTGCCAGCATTCAGTCCATCCCAGCCGCAGCAGACCAGGAAGACTTTGTCTCGATGGGTATGAACACCGCTCTCAAGAACGGACAGATCATTGATAACGCCTATGGCGTGCTCGGCATCGAGTTCATGGCCGCCGCGCAGGCATTGGATTTCCGCAAGTTCACACCCGGCAAAGGAACACTCAAGGCGCGCGAAGTGATCCGTAAATATGTGGCTCATCTCGATGTGGACCGGCCGTTATATCCCGACCATAATCACATGAAAGAGTTGGTCAAGTCCGGAGAGATTTTGGATGAAGTCGAAAAAGCGATTGGCAAGTTGAGATAACATGCAGGGACACAGCGAGACGATCCTCGATTGTGTTCGAGGCCCTCGCTGTGTCCTTCCTGACAATTGTCACTTGAAATCGGATTCTATTTGTGCTACATATAATATGAAATAGAACATCGCTCCTGAAAGTTTAGCGGTTTTTTCTATCCGGGCGTCAGGGCGGCCTTTACAAGATACACCCTCATCATTCTGTAGTGCGGCGCACTAGTTTTGTATGCAATTGGAGCTGTTCTCCTTTGCATTGAAAGGAGGAAACAAGCTTATGGGATTCGAGGTAAGAGTAGCGCTCTCTATTGAGACAGGCGAATGACAGTGTTTGCCTATCAATAACACGTTTAAATATCAGAAGGAGAAATTTATGACGATACCTATTGCCTCAAGAATTGCAGGTCGCATTGACCTTCTTGCAGGTTTATTTGGATGCGGTGTCAAGGCAAAAGAATTGGAAGCTCCAAAAAAATCTTCTCTATCGAGAATATTCTCTATCCTACTTGGCGCGGCAATGATTGGGGTCACAGCCTGTTCTGCCTTGACATCTTTCCTCTCTCCACCGCAACCCACCCTCGTGTCAACCGTTGAACCACCTGCGCCCACGCCAACTTTAGAATCGTCAGCTACCCCGATACCACCAACAATAACAGAGCAGCTTTATCCATTGATAATCAACGTGATCGCTGATCCAGCGACGATATCACCTGGTGGAACAACAGTGATCAGAATGGAGGCTCTTTCGGCTGCTGCCACCCCAGTCAAAAACGTGACCGTTCAGATAGAAGTGGAAGTGGGCATATTTAGCGATACCAATGATTTGAAGATTACGGGCACAACAGACTCCAACGGCCTGTTCACTGCAGAGTGGCAATGTCCACCTGGCGTGCCATTCCCTTCTGAATACTATTTCATGATTAAGGCGTCGAAGGCAGGGTTTGTGGAAAATTCACAACGCATCTTGGTCTCAATAAGGTAGGTTAACTAAGTTCATAGAAGCCCAAGTAACATGGCTTTGCTTAAATTCAGGACAGGGTTCCAAAGATTAAGAAGGCTTTCAAATGGGGACGTTTGTTCATCCCCACTTTTTTAAAACCCGTGTCGCATGCGGACCTGCTCAATCAATTCGCTTACATCCGGTTCTTTATGCGGATTAACAACACCCGGATCGATAAAATCATTTCCGGTTAATGCGGAAAAGACCGCGGCTGAACCATTGGCAACATTCATCGGATCGTAGCCGCCTTCGAGCACGAAGACGATCTTGCCGCCACAATGTTCTTTGGCTAAATCCACTAACTTCTTTGAGAGCATGTAATAGCCCGCGGTTGAAAGTCCAAGCGATGTGATCGGGTCATTCCAATGTGCGTCGAAACCGGCTGAGACCAGGATCAATTCAGGCTTGAATGATTCAATGAACGGCACAAAGATTTCATCCGCGATGCGTTCATAAGTTTTATCACCTGAACCAGCGGGCAGCGGCACGTTGACGATTCTCTTTTTGGCTTGTGGGGCATCTTCGTACCAACCTGTGCCTGGATAGATTCCCCATTGATGAGTGGATAAATATGCAACTTGTTCATCATCGATGAACGCGGCCTGAGTCCCATTGCCATGATGAGCATCATAGTCAACGATGGCAACGCGTTCGATTCCACGCGTGAGCGCATCACGTGCTGCGATGGCCACATTGTTGAAGATGCAAAATCCCATGGCGCGATCCGGCTCGGCATGATGTCCTGGCGGGCGGACAATGGCAAAAGCATTTCGAGCTGATCCGCCCAGTATAGCGTGCACACAACTCAAGGTCCCGCCGGATGCGAGCAGCGCATCGGTGAACGAAGTCTGGGTCACAAACGTCGGCGCTGAGTCAATAATTCCCGGCCCTTGTTTGGAAGCCTGTTCCAATCCCGCAATCAATTTCGGATTATGAACGAGGGCTACTTCGTTGCGCGTGGCAGATATCGCTTCCATTTTATCCGCATGAAATGTTGCGAGCTTTGGTTCTAAAATATCCAACCGCCCGGGATGTTCAGGATGATCGGGATAAACATGTGAAGTGGATGGGACAAAACAATAAGCGGTCGTCATGCGCGCATTATAGTCTTTAAACAGTTGACAGGCATATCATAAAAGATATGCCTGTCAACTTGAGGGGGAGGGACACCACCGTCAATCAGCATGGGGGGGACATGCGGATTGCTTTAGGTGGTTGACACCTTTTGTACCAGTAAAGGGAGGGCAGGTGTCTTGTAGTTAATATACATCCGATTTGTCTAGATTGCATTAATCCCAGATTAGAATTTGGAGGCACATTGTCTGATTTTTCACTTCTTTTTGTTGAATACGTTTAACCACTCATCCACTTCTTTGGTGGAAAGGTTTCGTTCAGTTGTCGTTTTGGGAGCTGACGCGCGCGCATGTTTGAGTTGTCCCGCAAATGAATCTGATGACGTAAATTCTGCGTGTGCATTCTTTGCCGAGTTTTGCACTTCATGATCGGAGCTGACCACGATCCAGTTGCGCGCCTCGCGTCCTAATTTCCCCAGCCGAGCTTTTATGGCGTTATCTGCCGTTGTCTCCAGCCGAACGAAGTGCGCGGTTACCATGCCAAATTTTTGTGTGCCTGCCTGGCCTGCTGGTGCTCCGTCAAAATATACTTCGGCAGTGCGGCGTTGCAGACGGCAAAATTCCTGCAAGACGGCCACAAGTTCCATTTCGTCGTCGATGGAATCAAGACGAAGTCCGAGTTTTGGGATCAGGTTGTGGCCGTCAATTAAGTAAGACATAGCATCATTATAGCGTAAGGATAAATCAAGCTACCACTATTGAGTGGTTTTCTCGTATATGAGATAGACATGCTGATGTTCAAAAAACTTCCGCGGGTATAATGTAACCGTACTATAAGATAGGAGTATGAGATGGCTGACAAAAAAAGTTCTAATCTGACAGTCCTGCCGCAAGGTATGCTGCGCGGCCTCTTGATGCGCGCAAAACTTATATTGAGCTTGATGGGTGATCGGCGTGTCAGTCCCTGGGTGAAGTTGATACCTATCGGTGCGTTTATATATGTGGTCTCGCCGATTGACCTGATCATGGGTATCCCAGGTGTCGACGCCCTGGACGATGCCGCGGTCGCGGCGTTGGGTACGTATCTTTTCATCGAGCTTTGTCCGCCTGCCGTTGTTCAGGAACATATGAAAAAGTTAACCAGCAATATGGATATTGTCGATGGTCAGGATGAAGTAGTGGACGCGGACTCGGTGGATATAAAAGACAAATAGGAAGGAGATGAAGCGCGCACTACCTTTACTGTTGACTCTATTTTTGGCGGCTTGCTCAAATTATGGCAAGCCGCCTCTTTCAACGCCGGAGGCGGCTACCGCAATATCTACTTTTAACCCGCCTTCAACATTTACACCCTTCCCGCCCGCTTCGACAATTCCTCCCGCACCGATTTCCGGCAGCGCGGCTTCGTTCCCAAATCCATCGGCCTATCATTGGACGCCGATCATTACTGGCATGGCTTTGCCGGATGATATTCAATTCCCGGATGATGGCACTGGGCGCATGTTCGTCATCGAACAGGGAGGCAGAATCTGGGTCATCGAAAACGGGCAAATGCTCGACCCTCCATTTCTCGACATCATTAACCGCGTTGACAGCCAGGGCGGCGAGCAGGGATTGCTCGGTCTCGCCTTTCATCCGGACTTCAAACACAATCCATATTTCTATGTCAACTACACAGATATCAATGGCAATACGGTAATCGCTTGCTTCACAGCAAACGGAGATACAGCCGATCCTGCGAGCGAAAAAGATTTACTGCACGTTCAACAGCCGTTTCCGAATCACAACGGCGGCGAGATGGTTTTTGGCCCCGATGGCTATCTCTACATGGGACTCGGTGACGGCGGTTCCCAAGGCGATCCAAATGGTAATGGACAAAATACCAATGTCCTGCTTGGAAAGATTTTGCGAATTGACGTTGACCATGGAGACCCATACGCGATTCCTGCGGATAATCCTTTTGCAAAAGGCGGCGGCAAGCCAGAAATCTGGGCTTATGGATTGCGTAATCCCTGGCGCTTCTCATTTGATCGTGGGACGAAAAACCTTTATATCGCCGATGTCGGTCAGGATACTTGGGAGGAAGTGGATGTTGTCCCTGCCAATGCACCGGGTTTGAACTTCGGCTGGAATTATTATGAGGGAATGCATCCATACGCGGGCCAACCTCCAGCAGGAGCGAACTTTACATTTCCAGTTACAGAATATAGTCACGCCGAGGGCGGATGCGCCATTATCGGCGGATATGTTTGTGGCGGTCCGATGAAGGAATGGCAGGGAGTCTATTTTTACGGCGATGATTGCAGTGGAAAAATCTGGGGATTGATCAACTCAAAAAACGGCTGGCAGTCTCAGGTCTTGTTCGAGACGGGGTTCAATATCAGCACCTTTGGCCAGGATGCATCCGGCGAAATCTACATCGCTGACCGCAATGGCGGCATCTATCGCCTCGGAAAATAAAAAAGCTTGGCACAATAAACTCGGCCTTTTTAGTCCTAAAAACGGGCAATTTGTCACGCGTGGTTGTGACGCGTGTCACTGGCAGCGTTGTCAGACATGCTTTAAACTGGGTATGAGTTTGGAGGTGCCCGATGGCAGTTCGCACTTGGGAAGTCAGCAAGATCAAATACTGTGAGCACGTTGGACACGAGATCGCGCTGGAAACTGAAGTGGTTTATCCCGCTGAACATTTGCCGGAACAGTTGCCGAGAGTAATTGCTCACCGCTGTTCGAATGCCATCGCCTGCAACCAGTTAGACAAACCTGTTTGCATCTGGTGCGGCACCAATCCTAACCATCAACCTTTGTAAACTAGGTGGGCTTCCTCCGAAGCCTGCTTGGTAGACTCCCTCTCCTCCCTCTGAGTTGGTCTTTGGCTGTCCCGCGAGCGATCGCGGGATATGCCGTTAATTAAGTCTAATTTGTTAATTCTTTCAAAAATACTGCGACCGTTTCATCCGCGGGTTTGGCTTTGATCTGCCGGATAGTCCCGACTTGTCTTAATTTGCCTTCCATGACCACGGCCACCCGGCTTCCAAGTTGGGTGGCCTCTTTTAAATTATGTGTGACGAAAATGGCCGTACGATGATCTTCCGCCAGCAAGGCAGATAAATCATCAAGCAGCTTTGCACGTGTAGGCGGGTCGAGGGATGAGAAGGGTTCATCCAATAACACCAATTCCGGTTCCAGAACGAATGCACGCGCCAGACTGACTCTTTGCGCCTCGCCTCCGGACAATTGACCAGCTCGCCGTTTCGCGAGCGACTCAATTCCCAGTTGCTTTAACCATTTCATGATCCGCGCTTGAGCTTCGTCCTTTTCCACTCCGCGAAATTTTAGGCCCAGTCCCACGTTCTGTTCGACGGTCATGTCGAGCAAAAGTGGATCTTGAAAAACAAATGATATCTTGCGGCGATATTTCAACTCGTCCCAATGCGTGAGCGATTTTCCTTCGAACAAAATCTCGCCGCTTGCAGGATTGAGTAAGTGTGCCAATGCCAGCAAAAATGTGCTCTTGCCTGACCCATTCGGACCGATCACGGTCAATCTCTCGCCGCGCAGAATCTCAAACGAATCAATTGCCAACACGGTTCGCTTGCCGCGCCGCATCACCAGATCGCGAATTTGAATGAGCGCACTCATCGCCTTGCTCCACGTTGTTGAATGGACGTGAGCGCCAAATTAATTAAATAAGTGATCACGAGCAGGAGGGCACTTAATGCTAATGCCTGATTGAATTCGCCTTTGCCTGTTTCCAGAACGATGGCAGTTGTCAAAACGCGAGTCTGACCTTTGATGTTGCCGCCCACCATCATCGACGCGCCGACTTCGGAGATCACGCTTCCAAAGCCAGCCATCAGCGCAGCTAATAATGGCAAACGCGCCTCGCGCCACAACAGCCAGATCATTTGTCCGCGTGAGGCACCGAGGCCGAGCAATTGTTGTTGCAGTCGCGGATCGATTGCTTCAAGCGCGGCCGCAGTCAGACCCGTCACGACCGGTGCGGAAATAATTGTCTGGGCGATGATGATCGCTATCGGCGTGTAGATCAAATTCAAATCCCCGAGCGGACCCGAACGCCAGAGTGTGATCGCAACCACAAGTCCAACCACGACGGGCGGTAATGCCATGCCAGTGTTGATAATACTCAACATAAAAGATCGTCCGCGGAAATTTCCAAGCGCGAGCCATGATCCAAGCGGCAGGCCGATCAACAAACTGATGATCGTTGCCAGCGCTGAGACTTGCAGTGATAGGATTGTGATCTGCCAAATTTCAGAATCAAAGATCATTGGAGTTTGTATAAATTATAAAGCGGGCAGGCGACACGTAAAGAAACCATGCACCTGCCCGCTTTTTGCTTTCAACTGGATCTGCTACAATCCCAAATCTGCATCCGTCTTGGTTGCATCGGGAATAAACAGCGGCTGACCGAATTTGTCCACGCCAAACTTGGCGATCACATCATTCTGAATCGCTGAAGATGTAATCCACTTTGCGAAGGCGAGCGCGCCATCGTAATTCGTCTTCGGCCACTTGTCCGGG
>Ga0172370_10004589_pt1 | contig 18385 bp, 15 predicted proteins | sample LakKiv5m_FD_114538 | JGI IMG/M metagenome (GOLD analysis project Ga0172370, IMG submission 114538) | Freshwater microbial communities from Kabuno Bay, South-Kivu, Congo - kab_022012_11.5m | ecosystem: Environmental > Aquatic > Freshwater > Lake | place: Democratic Republic of the Congo...
CAATTGTCCTGACTTGTCTACCATTACCTTGCGTGCCGCAAGATCCTCCAAGACATTTACCTCCGTAAAAGAAACATTATTCTTCGTAAAAAACTCTTTCGCCTTTTTACAATACACACACGTAGCTGTTGTATAAATAGTTACCATAGTTTTAAAATTACATATTCCCTGAGCTTGTCGAAGGGTCTTCTTGATATTGTAAGCCTTCGACAAGCTCAGGCATTATTAGTTTATTTTTTTAATGCCGCTTCTATTTCTTTTTCAAGAACCGAGAATGGTATTGCGCCAACAACAAGTTTTCCATTAATAAAGAATGATGGGGTACCCTGCACACCTGCCGCCTCACCATCCTTCACGTCCTTTGCCACCTCATCAGCATATTTGTGCGTATCGAGACATGTATTAAACTGAACTTCCTTCACCCCCAACCCTTTTGCCCATTTTTTAAGCGTATCGATAGTTGCCACCCCATTCTTTTGCTCTCCAAAGATCTTATCATGCATCTCCCAAAACTTCCCTTGCTCGTGTGCGCACTCTCCGGCTTCCGCATATGTTTGCGCCATCTCATGAATAGAAAGAGGAAAATCACGATACACTAACTTCACCTTACCCGTATCAATATATTCTTTTTTCAGCTGTGGAAACGTCTCATCATAAAACTTTCCACAGAAAGGACACTGAAAATCGCTAAATTCAACAATAGTAACAGGCGCATTACCGTCTCCAAGCACTGCATCGTCATCAGGGAGCTTTGTAGCATCAACAGGAGCCTTCTGAGCAACTTGCCCATCAGTCGCTATCAATCCATCCTTTCCCCGCGATAATACCCCTGAATTATTTGTTACATAATACGCACCAGAAAATATGATGCCCACAGCAAGAATCGCAGAAGCAATTAAAAACGCCCCATTATTTTGTCCCCCACCAGACGATGTTGTTTCTTCTTCCATAAAAAATAAAATTAATACTTAATAGCTAAAATAATATCTCAGTATATCAATGAAGATAATTGGTTGCAAATTAAAACCCCCTCGAAAGAGGGGGTTTTAAACGATTATGTGCTATCGCGAAACTAGATACTGGTTTCTAACTTACTTTATTAGAAGGCGAAGTTACTAACCTGACCATTGATAGGAGTAACAACCGTAGGATTAATACCAATCGCTGCTGTTGTGCCATCCACCCATGCTGAAGATTGAAGGTTAACCTGGTACGACTTCGTACCTGTAGAAGTTACAAGGTTGGAAGCGCTTCCCAAATTAGCTTTTACAATCAAGTATTGCGTGGTTCCTTTTGCAACAGTCCAACCCGTTAGACCACCAAGAGACGAACTATTGAGCTGAACAACATAATTGTTTGTTGATGTTGCAGTTGCTGTACCAATCTGAGTAGATGGTGCATCGCTGCCGTATACCAACAACCCAACGGATGAAGAACTCTGAATCAATGAACCTGCCTGGCTAAGCGTGATATTATTCACGATTGCGTCGTTTGCCGCGCCAGCTGTAACATTGAACTGTCCAACAATCACACCATCAGATAACCCAGCAGCGGACGTAAATGCAGGACCAACCGCAGGAGTCATGGTTGTCTTGTAGACAGTAAACGTTGCACCGCTATTTACAGCAGTTGAAACGCTTGAATCTGCTGCTGAAGAGTGACCTTGTGCAGTAATCGCGCCAAGACCCACTGTTACAGTATCAGCAGAAACAGCACCGCCTGTTGCGCTGTTAATATCAGCAACAACACTCAAAGTAACATAGCTATTCTGAGGAACGTTGAATGGAGTAGCCAAGGTAAAGGTTGTCTGCGCGTTTGCAGCAGAAACACCTGATACCGCTGACCCAACCTGAGTTGTTCCACTCATGAGTCGTACGTTCTTGATGTCCTGAGCACGTGTTGAAGTTGAATTTACAACAAGGCTTGTTACATCAATTGACTCACTATTGCTTGTCTCAGAAAGTTTAAATGTTCCAAGAACTACACCAGTTACATCCATACCAACCTGTTGGGTTTGTACGGCTGGAGAAGCCAATGCGCTTGTAAGAGTTCCCGAAGCAGATACTGCGAGAGTCTGACCAGTTACATTAGTACCCGTTGCTGTTCTTGTTGTGTTTGTGCTTGCACCTGTTCCCTGTGCGCCCGTAAGCAATGCTACCGCAGCTGCTGAAGATGTCGCACCCGAAACCGTATCAGCATACACATCCACTACAACCTGTCCACCCGTTGCGATTGCAATTGGGCTAGAAGGTGAAACGGTAAATGCACCAGCTGAACCGTTTGTAAGTGTTGCTTGTGTCGTACCAACCTGTGTACTGCCATACATAACCTTCATGTTGCGAAGGAGAGTTGCGACAGCTGAACCTGGTTGAATGGTAAGACTTGTAACATTTACCCCCTCTGCTGCGCCTGCAGCAAGAATGAAGGATGCTACCTTAATACCCTGTGCTCCAGAAACAGTGCTGATTGCACCGACTCCGTTGTTAAGCGAAGCAACGAATGGAGCTGATGATGCGCTAAGAGCGCTACCAGCATGAGTCGTTGTATCTGTGATAGCTGAAAGTGAGGTATAACCCTGACCAGTTACCGACGTAATACTTCCTGTTACGCTTCCTGCATATGTTGAAACAACATCAGTAACGATAGAAAGTGTACGAGTCGTATTTGCTGGGATAATATAGTTCAAGCCGGTAAGCGCAACAGATTTTGAAGTTGCAACCGTAGTACCAGCTGTTGCTGTTGTACCAATCTGAACGCCCTGGTCGTCAACAAGCTTCAAGTTATTCCATACAGTGGTTTCTGCACCAGATGTGTAGCTACCAAGCTGATAGGTAAGAGCAGTGATTCGTACTGCCTCACCAGAAGCATTGAAGTCAAACTTCGCTACCGTTGCGTTTGTTGCGCCGGGAGCAATGTAGTTTGTTGGGGAAGTTGCGTTCTTGCTTATTACCAAGGTACCAGAACTGATGTTTACCGAAGAAGCTTGAACAGGATATGTACCAAGGATACTTGCACCAACATTGTATGTCATGTCGGTAGCAGTTACATCATAAGCATGCTGAACTGTGAAGCGGAGAGTTCGATTAACACCCCCTACTACGTCAGCATATACGGAAAGGTTGATCGTTGCCCCCGAGCTAACCTGCAAAGGATTGCTAGAGAGATCAAATACAACAGTGCCGTCTGAATTTAAGTTGGCAACGGTCGCACCCACCTGTGTTCCCCCGTTCATTAACTTAATGTTCGAAAGATCTGACGCGTGAGTGTTTGTTCCTATATCTGTCAACTTAATAGATTTTACGCTTACCGCACTGTTTGCGGACTGTAGAGAGAACTGACCAGCCAAGAAGCCAGCTGTTCCTGCGTTTACAGAACCACCTGTTGCAATGTTACTAAGTGTAAGTGATGCAAGAGATGGATTGCTTACCGCAACCCCTGTCATGGTAGCTCCTGTCATTGGGAATGTACCTGTTACACCCGCAGATGGAGTAATGTCGGCTGCTGAATTTACAGCAAACGAGATACCATGAGTTGCACCTGCTGCAGCTATGTCAGCCGCGACAGTAACAACCATGCTTGTTCCTGCCTTAACTGTAAACAATCCAGTCGCGAGCGAGAAGAAAGCCTTTCCAGATGACAAACCAAGATTGGTTGCCAAAACCTTTGAACCATCCATCAAATAAACATTCGAAATATCGTTATCGCTAGAGAGTCCTCCACGATATACATTCATAGCAGTTACGGTTGTATCCGCTGAACCTGCTGTGAATTTCAATTTCAAGAATGGAATTTGACTTCCACCAGCTGGGAAACTAGCCGCTGCTGGATTTGATGCGTCAACAGACACCGACAAACCATCACCAGTTGGTGTTGAACTTGGAGTTGGAGTTGGACTTGGTGTTGGAGTTGGACTTGGTGTTGGAGTTGGACTTGGTGTCTCAGCTAATTTAGCGCGAGACATTGGACCAAAGTATCCAAACGCTGGAAGTCCTACCGCCTTCTGCCACGCTTTTACTGATGCCTTTGTCAAAGCACCGAAGTACCCTGTTGGAGCAGCAATCTTGAGATATCCTCCGTCAATTAAGACCTGTTGGAGAGCTGTTACATCAGCACCGCGTGAACCTACTGTAAGATTGTTATTAAATGAATAACTAGTAGATGCGGCTGGTGTGCTTCCACCTTGCAATGCAACCACCTGTGCTTGAAGCGCGGCAATCTGCGCCATAAGCTCATCGAGAGTTGCGGCTTTCGCTGCGAGAGGAAGAGCCATAGCTGCGCCAGAAAGCCAGATTGCGGTTGTAAGCGAAAGGCCTACCGCAACGACTTTCGTCGCAACTTTTTTAAATTTGGAATTACCCATAATTTTTTGTTTTTGTTTTTGTTACGCGACTTCTTTGTGATTCGACGCCACAAATCAAATCGCTTAATTTATATTTACATATATACATTTCTGGAAGAGCCGAGAACATGATTCGTTTTAAGCGAACCACCGACCTTGATTACGGCTCATTACATCAATAAAAAAAGAAAAACTAATTCTCTACTTCTTGTTTTTAGTTTTCAAACAACAATCGTCGGGTGGTTCTCTTTCTATTACAATCGTTACTCTTCTTTTCTTTTCACATCTATTTTATCACAAACAGGTAGTAAAACAGGTGTGAAAAGAAAAATACTCCTTAAAAGCCCGCCCATTTGGGCGAGGTTCGCCCACGGCGACCCGTCATTTAGGACGGAAAACCCCAGTATTTTTCTACATTTCTGGAACCTTTGTTATTATAGTCTATTTTAGCAAAAAAAGCAACCCCTTTGCAATAGATTTAGGTGTGGAAAACTCAGTGATTTTCGACAAAATTATCATAAAATTTTTCACTATCCTATCTCTTATTACAACGACGCACAAAGAAACTATGTTACAACGATATCCCGTACGAACTGATACCTACTCCCCCTTCCTCCCTTTCCGATTCGAGTTGCGTATCCATCCACGCACAATGAATTGAGATCGTTCCGAATAGTTTTTTCATTTAATTCCGGAAAACGAATAAGAAAATCCATGAGTGGCGCGCTCCCCTTTTCGCGAAGGAGCTCAAGAATAGCATGTTGGCGCTCCGTTGGATCACCAGTCCTGCTGCGAGAAACCGACCGTATCTTTGGTACGCGTATGGGAAGATTGATTCCATAATCATTTCCCATTGTTTCCGGAAACAAATCTGTCAATTCAGGTATACCGGAAACGAGATGTTCGTTGTCCAGATGTGTCACAAATTTATTTGTAAACACCCCAAGCTCTCTGTACAAAACGGCATAATTCTCTTCCGCCGTAAATCGTAAATCAACCGCCGTCTTCAAAAAGAAATCGATGACATGACAATGTTCTTTAAATGATGACACATCACGCCTGAAATAGGATTCTACAAAAAGAAAAATTTCAGATTTAAGGCGCTCCCTATAAGGAACATCGGAGATCCTTTGCGCAACTACGTACAGCGCACGAATAATAATTTGAAACGCCCTGGAAAAATCCTCCATAACAATATAACTAACGAATTTTTTTAAGGTAAGTAGCGGCAGTGGAGCTTGGATTTATACGCAAGGCCTCTTCTATTTCTTTTTTTGCCTCATCGAACTTTCCCACCTTACTGTACGCAACCCCGGCAAGTCTATGACCGACCTCCATATCCGGGCGTAATTGTACGATACGCAAGGCGTATTCGAGCGCTTCATCATACTTCTTCTGAGTAAGAAGGTTATCCGAAAGCAAACTGATCATCTCGATACGATTCGGACTCTTCGTATCCATGTCCTTCAAAAGAGATTCTGTCTTTTGAAACGCAATAGGATTACCCGATTTAAATGCAATCACGTTGTAGGCATTCGCAAAGAGATAATACCCATTGAGATACGTGGGGTCCTCTTTGTTGAGAAAGTCTTCCACCGTTTTGAAACCCACCCCGAGAGCCGTTGCGTCGTCTTTAGAAAGAGTCTGAAAATCTCGCTTTGCGGCCGACTCATATAAATAAGCCGCCATATCTTTGACCACCTCCCTTCTCCCTAAATACCCCGGCATCTCAAGCAACGATTTATAAGTACCAACACCAAGTTCAAGTGAATGTCCTCTCGAGAAAGTATAAGCACTTCTAAGCCCCTTATCTTTCTTAAATGCCACCCAATTCCCATATATTCCAAAGCTAACCAAACCAAGCATAATGAGTACAGCGACTCCCCACAAAAATGAATTAATAGAAATAGTAGTTCTCTCTGGAACCTTTCCCCCACGCTCTTTAAGATATATGGCACGCGCAAGGCAAAGAAAGAAAAAAAACAAAATATAAGAAGACAGCGTGTCAAAGAGAACAAGGTTTTGTACAAAATAGGCAATGGGTATTGCCAAAAACAAACCCGCCTCTACAGGAGGACGCTTTTGCGCGATAAGGGGGAAATAGACGCGGAAAAACACAAAGAAAATCGCAAGATATGCCACTAATCCGACAATACCCGTCGTCGCAAGTAGATCAAAGATACTGCTGTGCGCATGATCAAACCAGATCTCTACACCGGAATGAATGGGGTCATAATGCCTATCAAACGCAATAGAAAAGTTTTCTATACCATATCCAAAAATAGGTTTATCAATAAAACCCTTCCAAGCAGACCCCCACGTTGAAAAGCGAAAGAATAGTGTGGATGGGTCACGAAGGTTTTGTGGAATAACATTCGTTCTTGCGACAAGAAAGCCAAAAGCAAGAACTCCTAAACACACACCAATAAGTCCATAAGACGCTATTTTTTTATACACCCCCTCCCCTTTTCGAGCCAAAAAAATAAGAAGGCAAAGGATACCCACAAAAAGACCAATATATGCCCCACGCGTTCCAGTTAATATAAAGGCGGGGATATTCGAAAGAAGAATACCTACCCACAATATATTTTCTCCAATGAGTAGCGAATCTTTCGTGGCGCGCGCCACTTCAATATTTCTAAAGATAAGAAGTAGTCCAAAACCGAACATAAAAATAAGAAATGCCGCGAGATACGAAGGATTTCCAAAAACACCAAAAACCCTGCCATAACTATGAGTAACTGGATCTAGAAAAGAAGAAAAACGGAAATAAGCAATAAGAGGAGAAAGGAGAAGAAAGAATTTTATGAGGCGATAATAATCGTCTAACACAAACACATCGAGAATGAGAACAAAAAACGCTAAATAATGCAGAAACGAAAACAGGCCTTCACTTCGTTCGAAGTTAGACCAAAAACTAAACATGGGATTTGCCCCAAAAAGCGTGGAGGCCAGAAGTGCGCCGGAAAAAATAAAAATGGCTTTTACGATAGGCTCGGAGAACCTGAAACGCAACGTACGAGTCAACAATATGTTAATCAACCAAACAATCGTTGCGACCTCAACAAAAAATCGAAACGGAAACACCTTGCTTACGATATAAGGGAAATAATAATCAGCAGAAAAGATTGTTAAAGAAAAAATTGAAAGAAAAAGTAATATTTTTACAACAGTACGCATAACATTAAAAGACTGAGTTAATTGCCGTTAATAGAATAACAAGCAAAGAAAGAAAAGTAAACGTAACGGGGCGAATATAATAGTGAAACGGACTGCCCAACTGATACCCACGATATACGCGTGAAAAAAAGTAGAAGCAAACCATGACAACTGTGGGGCCTAAAAGCGTCCCTAGGGGAAATATCCTCACAACCCAGAACATTTCCAACAAAAGCGCGGAGAAAAGAAGCGCGAAAAAATGCAATGGAACATGCTTCTCGAAAACAACACCGATAACCAAAGGAAAGAAAATATAAGCAATGAGGTAAAAAACAGCGAAGATAAGACAAATTTTTAACACATCAAACGCTATGGTGCTAAAAAGTAAAAAAGACCAAAGCCATATCACGCAGTACCACATCCACGCCCAATTCTTTTTACGTAACACCGAAAAGCAAAACAAATAAAATGTAACAGAAATGAAAAACCCCAAAACCATCGATCCAATGTCCGGAAACGAAGCAAAACTCTTAACTATCAGAGTTGGTATAAGCAACAATGCAGAAAAAGCGGTAATCTGATAATTCCGGAATAAGATTGCCGTAAAAAAAACAAGGAAACTTGTAATTACCAGCCCACCCATCACCCCCAACGGCATTCCAAATACCACCAAAGGAAAGAACAAACACAAAGAAAAAAGCTCACTATAATATCGCTTAAGAAATTTCATATCCAATAGATTAGATAATTACTTGCTCAAAACCGGTTGTATTTGGATGGAGTTCGAGGAAAACCCGAGGAGCGAAGTAAGCTGTACACAAGAAGTACTGCGTCGAGCACCGCAAGGTTTGACGAAGAAATACGCCAAATACAACCGGTTTATTTACTGAAGACAAGTTCCTGCCCTTTCATTGATACATTAACCTTACCCTCTTTAAGTTCACCGGAAATAAGTTTCTGCGCGACAGCATCCACGACAAGCTTTTGTATAAGACGCTTTAGAGGACGTGCCCCAAAATCACGATCATAACCATGCTCAACAAGATATTTCCTTGCCTTCTCATCTATCTTTAAAACAATATTTTTGGTGGCTAAACGCGCCCTTACCTGCGCCAACTGCAAATCGACGATCTTTTCCAAGTCCACTTCACGCAATGCGTTAAAAATCACAATTTCATCTACCCTATTAAGAAACTCCGGACGGAAATATCCTTTAAGCGCCTCCTGTATTCTAATCTTCGTGTTCACCTCCCCAACAGCCCTATCTCCCATTGCAAAGCCAAGATTTCCCTCCTGTACAAATTCACCTCCAATATTCGAAGTCATAATAATAATCGTATTTTTGAAATTAACCGTCCTACCCTTCGAATCGGTAAGGCGCCCATTATCAAGCACCTGAAGAAGAATATGAAACACCTCAGGGTGCGCCTTCTCAATCTCATCAAAAAGAATCAAAGAGTATGGTCTATGTTTTACAATTTCGGTAAGCTGTCCCGCCTCGTCATATCCAACATATCCGGGAGGAGAGCCGATGAGTTTTGCAATGGAGTGCTGTTCCATGTACTCGGACATATCAAGGCGCACAATTGCGTTTTCGTCGTTAAACATAAAGTCAGCAAGCGTCTTTGCGAGCTCCGTTTTTCCAACCCCGGTAGGTCCAAGGAACAAAAAAGAACCAATAGGCTTATTTTCATCAGCAAGCCCAAGGCGACTTCTTTTGATTGCGCGGGAAACAGCCGTAACCGCCTCCTCCTGCCCCACCACGCGCTTGTGCAAAACCTCCTCCATAGTTCTTAGCTTTTCGGACTCACCTTCAAGCATTTTATGGATAGGAATGCCTGTCCATCGCGAAACAACCTTCGCGATCTCCTCCTCGGTGACCTTTTCTTTCACGAATTGAAAACCTTGCTGCGCTTTCGCAGTTTTCTTTTCAAGATTTGCCAACGTTTTTTCCGTGTGTGGAATTTTCCCATACACAAGCTCAGCAACCTTCTCAAGATCGCCCTCCCTCTCGTATCGCTCAGAATCTTGTTTAAGCTCATCAATCGTACGATGCAACACGTTCACCTTTTCTATCGCATCTTTTTCACTCTTCCATCGTCCCATCACCCCGTCCTTCTCACCGTGCAATTTTGTAAGTTCAACCTCTATTTCACTAAGACGTTTTTTACTTGCCGCAGACGACTCCTTCTTCAACGACTCCTTCTCTATCTCAAGGCGCATAATAAGGCGAGAGCTTTTCTCGAGTTCAACAGGCATGGACCCCATTTCAATCTTTACACTTGACGAAGCCTCATCGATAAGATCAACGGCCTTATCAGGCAAAAAACGATTAGAGATATAACGACTTCCTAAATTTACCGCGGCAACAATGGCACCATCAGAAATTTTTACACCATGGTGCATTTCATATTTAACCTTAAGACCACGAAGGATAGCAATGCTGTCTTCGATACTAGGTTCCTCAACAACGATCGGCTGAAAACGCCGCTCTAGTGCCGCATCTTTCTCAATATGTCGTTGATACTCTTTTAGAGTAGTTGCTCCTATAGCGCGCAACTCCCCGCGAGCGAGGGGAGATTTTAAAAGATTTGCCGCATCCACAGCCCCCTCGGCCGCGCCAGCCCCAACGATCATATGAATTTCATCGATAAAAAGAATATACTTCCCCTGTTGTTTCTGAAGCTCCTTGATAAACGCCTTCAGTCGATCTTCGAACTCACCCCTAAACTTAGTACCCGCGATAAGGGCACCAAGATCAAGCGAAATAACTTCTTTTCCCTGAAGTAAATCCGGTACATCTTGTGAAATAATACGCTGTGCCAATCCCTCTACAATGGCAGTCTTGCCTACCCCAGGCTCACCAATAAGAACAGGATTATTTTTCGTCCTTCGAGACAAAATCTGTATCAATCTTCTTAATTCATTATCTCTTCCGATAGTAGGATCCAACTTTCCCTCCCGCGCCAATTGTGTAAGGTTAATAGCGTATTTTTCAAGCGTCTTGAACTTCGTCTCTGGTGTCTCATCGTTCACCTGCATACCCCCCCTCAAATCCAGGAGAGTTTTTACAAATTCCGCGTAACTTATTCCAAAATTTTTAAGCACCTCCCGGCTTCTCGACGCGACCTCAAGCACACCAAGAAAAAGATGCTCACATGAAATAAATTCATCTTTCATTTTGGCCGCCTCTCGAGATGCAATCTCAAGAATCTGCATCATCTCCTGCGAGATATAAAGTTGTGCCTTCTGGGCGCCTCCCGCAACCCGAGGAAGGCGATTAAGCTCCACATCAACAGCGGCGCGCAATGCATTCAAATTCACTCCCAATTTGGCAAGTCCGACAAACACTAAAGACTCCTCTTTGTCAAGGAGGGCAATAAGAAGATGGAGCGACTTTAGCTCCGCGTTATTCCGCTCAAGAGCGAGGTCTTGTGCCGCTTGAATCGCCTCCTGGGCCTTCAATGTAAAACGATTAAATGGGGCAAACATAAATAAAGATTAAAAATCAAAATTATTGATCGTAGGAATGTTCATTTCTACTCCTTATTTTTGATATTTTATATTTAAAGATTATTTGGTCTTTGTTCTAGGGTAACCTTAAACTCGATCGTATTGGTACCACGCAGGATTTTCAGGGTCAATATATCCCCTACCTTATACCCACTTATTATATCGGTCAAGGTATCCTCTCGAGTAACTTTTTTTCCATTTATTTCAAGCACAATATCCTTTTCCTTCACGCCCGCCTTCTCTGCGGGCGACCCAACAATAACAGCAGAGTTCTCTTCATCGCTACTACGAACAAAAGCGCCATAAGACACACCCACTCCCTCCCGCTTTTGGAGCTCTTCATCGAGAATAATATATCGTATTCCCAGATAAGGAGTAGAAATTTTTCCGGTAGTTCTTACCTCTTCAATCGCACGCTTTACTTTGTTAATAGGGATCGCAAACCCCACACTTTGCGCCCCCTGAGCTATCGCAACATTAACACCAACTACTTCGCCACGCAGATTAAGAAGAGGCCCTCCAGAATTTCCTTGATTAATTGCCGCATCGGTTTGGATTACACCCTCCAGCGCCTCGACAACACCCCCTCCTCCAGCAGTAATGTTTCGGGCTAATCCGGAAATAATACCAACAGAAGCGGTATTCCGGAACTCACCCAACGAATTTCCGATAGCAATTGCCGTTTGCCCAATTTTTACCGTATCAGAATCCCCCAACGAAAGTGTGGGTAGTCCACGTGCCTCAATTTTAAGCACCGCCATATCCTGCCTAACATCGCGCGCAAGTATCTTTGCCGGAAATCTTTTTCCATCATTAAGCAACACGATATAAGACGCCTTTGAATCAGAAACAACGTGTTGATTCGTAACAATAAGACCATCCGAAGAAATGATAAATCCGGATCCACTCCCAACCTCTTTTTGCTCAATCCCATTTTGACGCACTTGAGGAATTTGTATCTGCTCTCCAAAAAAATCTTGAAAAACAGGATCACCAAAAGGGGTTACATAATATTGTTCCCACATAGGCACATCCTTCGAGATAACCACACTTACCACAGTCGGAGACGACTTCTCTATGGCACGAATAACCCTCTGTTCATAATCCGCCACGGCAACGTACTCCTCTTTCCCCGCCGATATGGCGGGAGAAACAACGCTCCTCTCCTCTGAAACCCCATTCTTTTTCTCAAACCCACGTCGTAGTGCATCACCAAAAGATACATCCGAAACAGCAAAAGACAACACATTGGCAGATAAATATTTTTGAGAAAAATACCCTTTTTGAACCACTTTAAATAACAATAACGACACAAGAATAAGAGCAATAAGAGTCCATATAAACTTTTTGATCATATGCTTAGGTTATGTGTTGAGTATACCAAAAAAACACGCTTTTTGCAACAGAAAAAACAGCCGTTTTTAGGCTGTCCACCCCACCATTTTATTCCTTTTCTTCCTTCACATCGAGTACGCCAAGGTGGATAATACCATTCGACATAATCACCTTGATTATCTCAGTAGATGGGTTATTGAGCAAAACGATGTTCTCTTTTGGAATAATCCTAAGAAATCCGGGGATAGGATGCGCAATGGGCATAAGCACTTTCACATACACCCTCCCATCGCGCGTAACCTCCTCCCCCATCACGAAGACGACGCTTCCATCAAGGGTTAAAGCTGGCGCTTGATTAAACATACTTTTGCTCCCAAAAGAAAATCCATGCTTCAACGCCCAATCCATCCCAAGACCCGCCAATAAAACAATCACAAGCCCGAGAAAAAAGAGAAAAGCAATGTTTTTAATCGGGCTCACTACTTCAAGAAATGACAATGGTGTCTTCAAAGCAAACTCCATAAACCCCACAAGTGCTCCGATAAGCACGAACGTCACAAGTCCAAGAAAAAAAACATATCCAAGTCGCTTTAGAAAAACCACGATATCACCTCCCTATTGCACACATCAATGTCCTATTCTCAGTTAACCAAACAAGAAGGATTGAGTCCATCCCCTATATCCCTTTTCATTTTTTTCTATCTTTGATACAGTAATACGTATTAGGGCCCGTAGTTCACCCGGTAGAACGCCTCATTTGCAATGAGGAGGTAAGCGGTTCGAGTCCGCTCGGGTCCACCATAACGAGATTTCTGAAAATGAACATCGTCTGAAAAATAAAAAAGTGCGAGATTGTCGCACGGTGTTTGTCTACCCTTTCCAACCTATTACTTTGTATCCGTCATCCTCATAAAGACCGATACTTTCTCCCATGGTAACTTCCACCCAGGTGCGTTCCATTTTTGACCAAACAAAACTGCCTTGATGAACTTTTCCCTGTGGATCTTTATAACGTAACTTTATAGGTTTTGTTTCGCTTTTTGGTGGTTCTGTTACGTTCCAATTTTCCATCTTTCCCTTAGACGCAGACATAAAAACCCCACCTTTATGCTTTTTTGGAACCAAAGAAAGATTATCGCACTTAATGTCATCTGTCAACATCTATGATCTCAGCTAAATTTTTCAACTCCCTCACAATCTGGTTCATAAAACTAATACCTGAGTCCACCACTGTTTTAGAAAATGAAAATGCACCCGTGATAGGTGCATTTTTGCGCAGATGCGCTATTTTGTTTTCTGTCAGGGTCTAGGCCGCGAACACCTCGGCGACACCATGATCGACAACCACGACGGCCACTGTGGTCATGTCCCGTAGCTTCTCCGCAGCGTTTTTGTCGAAGGTATCGAGGATCTCTTGAATACCGTCGCGCATGGCGAGCCCGCGAGCAAACGGAACCTCTCCACGATCACGGATTTCCTGCCAATTGTGCCCCGGCATAAGCATATCGGCGAGCGGACCGCCATGAACGTCGTCAACGTTCAGGAGAACGATCACCCCCTGTTCTGGCGTCATGCCGCGATCTTCGAGTCGCTGCTTGAAATGGGCAACGCGATCCGCATTAATTTGAAGCGTGTTCTTGCAGTTGTGTTTTCCAATGGCGCCAATCATTGCCATTGCATCAGGATCATCCAGGACCAGTTGACCGTCAACCTCACGAACGGTCGCATGTGGATAATCATTCTCTTTGCTCATAGCTCTATTCCTTTCTTCTATGGTTACCACAGCCCTACAACAATAACATAGTTATTAGTTATGTCAAGTTTGCCCTTCTTTAGCCTAAAATGTGTGCTAAAACCTATAATTCACTCATGATCTGGTTCACAAAAACAAAACTAAAATCCACCCTGAATTTATGAAATAAAAAAGCCTGGATTTTACCAGACTAATAAAGATTTTTGCAGTTAGACTAGCGCCCGAAAAAATAGTCAAGCACCTTATCAACGCCAGCTGCAAAAATCATTGTAACGACCCCCCCAGCGATCATACCCCCTCCAGTTCCCGTGACGTCATTGAGTACAGTTAGCCGATACACACCCCCGAGAATAATGAGAAATCCTGCAATACCAATCGCAATACTCAACCAGAACTTTGCATCTTTCATTTTACGAAACTCCCTTACATCTAATGACCTGTATAAAAAATAACACCCACCACCATATTTGTACAGACCCCACTAACTATGTAGCAATGGATTATAGCGCAAAATGTATTCTTTGAATATCGAATTGCGAGAGCGGAATACTTGCAGGTATAATGAACCAATCGCATCTAGCACTTCCATAATTCCACTTATGGCTTGATAAGCTTATACAACTCGTCTTCAAGAGTATAAAAATCCTCAGAACGGCGCTTGCGAGGACGTGGAAGCCTATTAGAAACAACCTTTTCTAACATTCCAGGACGTGATGTTAACACTGCGATCCGATCCGCCAACTCTACCGCATCCTCAATGATATGGGTTACCATGACGATCGTAAGGTGACGTTCGGCCCAAATAGCAAGAAGTTCATCCTTAAGTTCTCGCGCCGTGAATGAATCGAGCTCAGAAAAAGGCTCGTCCATAAAAATAATTTTTGGCTGTGTCGCAAGAGCGCGCGCAATACCCACCCTTTGACGCATGCCGCCAGAGAGTTCTCTTGGTCTATGATCTTTAAAATGCTCGAGATTAAATTGCTTAAGTTCTCGCCTTACAATAGTTTCTTGCTCCAATAGAGAAACCCCCCTTCCCACGAGACCTAGTGCAATATTTTCTTCTACGGTAAGCCAGGGAAGAAGAGCGAATTGTTGAAAAATAAAACCCATGTCCTTCTGAGAAAGCCCCTCCTCCCAAGTCATTGTTCCGTCATACTCCTTCTCAAGCTTGCTCATGATACGCAACAATGTCGACTTGCCGGAACCTGAGGGTCCCACGAACACAAAAAACTCTCCCTGATGTATCTCAAGATTTATATGTTTCAATACCTCTAACACCTCGCCACTATCACGAAATGTTTTAGAGACATTTAGAACGGTGATGATTGGTTTCATTAAAGTTCTTTTACTCCTCCATTTTTAAATGACTCCATTCAAGTAACGGCAACCACAACAACTTATTAATGCTAAAAATGAGAAGAAGAAATCCAAAAATCCCAAACATGGTAACGCTCGTGTTCTGTGAAAAAGTAATAAAGAAACTTCCCAAACCATCATGCATACCCACAATTATTTCTGTACCCACCAATGCCTCCCACCCCTCACCGAGCCCAATAATAGAACCAGTTATAAGCCCTGTTAGACTTACAGGAAAAAGAAAATGCCGAACATAAGCAAATCCCTTAAGTCCGGCTATCTCAACTGCTTCGTTCCAGTCTCTCCGCACAAGTTTAAGCGAACTGATAATAGAGAAAAATAAAGGCCAGATAATAGTAATGACAAGAAAAAAAATAATAGTACTATCTGTTGCCCCCCAGGCATAGGTAGCTAACGGCAATAACCCAAACGTAGGAAAGCTCTGGAGTACATCAAAAATAGGCAGTGCAATAAGGGCAGACTTCCCTTTGTAAAATAATACAGCAGAAACCCAAGCAAAAACGACAGCTATAATATAAGCAATAACGAGACGCACTAAAGAAGTGCGTATATCATTTAACAAGTGTGCGCTCTCGAGATGTGCAACATGTGAAAAGAAAAAAAGAAAAAGAAAAGGAAGTACCACAACGAAAAGCGTCGTCAGAATATGCAAGCGAGATTGATAAATATGTGAATGTGTTTTTCGATGACTCATAACTGTAGTATAAAGGCATTGCATCTTACGTACAAATACAAAACGGCCCTTACGGCCGCCTTTGTTACCCAACAGCTATTCCTTAGGAAACATTTTAAATGTTACCCATAAAAAAATTACCCAAAGTGCATAGTAACCGATATGAATTACCCAACTCTTATCTGCTATACAAAAAGTCATTGCACACAATGCGTTGAGTGCAAAAAACCAAATAAACAAAATAACAATCGCTCTTATACTTACAATCCTTTTCATACAAAACACATCTCCCTATCCCCATTTATTTTCAAAAAACTCCTTTAATTGTAGCACAGACGTAATATGGTATACTAAAAATCAATTACCAAATAATTAATGGCCAAAAATATGACAGAAGAACAACGAAAAAAATTAAATGTACCGGCATCTGAACTCCCTGTATATGAGTTAGCCGAAGGAGATTTTCGCAATTCACCTCATTGGAAGGTATTAAGAGTTACGTCGGAAATGGTAGACGGATGGCAATTTCTCGCAGATTTTAACAATACAGTAACTTTTTTTGGTTCTGCGCGTTTTTCAGAGGACAATGAATGGTACAAAACCGCGCAGGAACTTGGAAAACTTTGTGCCGAAAACGGATTTGAAGTAGTAACGGGTGGTGGTCCGGGAATTATGGAGGGGGGTAGTCGAGGCGCACATGAAGCTGGTGGCGTATCTATTGGGCTCAATATTCAACTTCCTTTTGAGCAGCGCATTAATCCTTATGTAAACCGAAGTATGGCATTTCACTACTTCTTTACAAGAAAACACATGCTCTCCTACTCCGCGCAGGCATATGTCTATTTTCCGGGAGGATTCGGAACCATGGATGAGCTCTTTGAACTTATAACCTTAATTCAATGTAAAAAAATTGAAGCACACGTTCCCGTAATTATGCTTGGAAAAGAATTCTGGGAACCTCTCAATACTTGGATCAAAACTCAAATGTGTGAAAAATTTCACACCATCAAAGAGGAGGACATGAATATCTATCAAATCGTAGACACTCCCACAGAGGCAATTGAAATCATCAAAAAATCCCCAAAACGCAAAGTGTTTGGCTATTAATTAAGTACTTAAGAAAGAGAACCCCCCGCGAGGGGTTTTTTCTTGCTAAAATCAAAAAAACGTCGTACAATCATAGCATTATTCTTTAAATACGTAACTAAATTAATCATATGATGAACTATGGTCCGTTGGCCGTCTCGGTTATGGGTATTCTCTATAGTGCATACCTCATCCGATCGGTACTCTCACTTTCTGCGGGAGATAAAAAAATGCAGGAGATTTCAAAAGCAATCCAAGAGGGATCACACGCCTATTTAAGTCGCCAAAATAAAACAGTAACCATCGTAGCGGTTGTTATTACTGCCGTACTGTGGGTTACTCTTGGGAAATTCACTGCAATTGGTTTTCTTGTTGGCGCCTTTCTCTCCGGACTTGCAGGGTATTTTGGTATGACCGTCGCCGTACGCGCCAATGCTCGTACTGCCGAAGCGGCAAAAAAAGGCATGGAACACGCCCTTGAAGTGGCATTTCGCGGTGGTGCCGTGACAGGTATTCTCGTCGTTTCGCTTGGTCTCCTTGCGGTAAGTGGCTATTACATGCTCACGAAAGATCTCGCGAGCCTTATTGGTCTCGGTTTTGGAGCAAGTCTTATTTCTGTTTTTGCACGTCTTGGTGGTGGAATTTATACAAAAAGCGCTGATGTTGGAGCAGACCTCGTGGGTAAGGTAGAAACAGACCTTCCAGAAGATAGCCCACGCAACCCTGCCGTTATCGCCGATCTCGTGGGAGACAACGTAGGAGACTGCGCGGGTATGGCGGCAGATCTTTTTGAAACCTATACCGTTACGATCATCGCGGCCATGCTCCTTACAAACCTTATTTTCCCAGGAAATCTGTCACTCCTCATGCTCCCCTTCAACATCGGAGCATTGGCCATTATTGCATCAATCCTGGGACTCTATTTTGTACGCCTCGACAAATCAAAAGACATCATGCGCGCGCTCTATAAAGGACTCTTCTCAAGCGCTATTTTAGCTGGAGGATTTTTCTGGCTATTTATTAACTACTTCCTTCTTGATAGCGGAACACTCACCCATCTCAACCTCTTCCTGTCACTTCTTATCGGTCTCGTCGTAACCGCTATTACTGTTTTGATTACCGATTATTACACAGCAAAAAAATACAAACC
>Ga0172370_10004590_pt1 | contig 18381 bp, 12 predicted proteins | sample LakKiv5m_FD_114538 | JGI IMG/M metagenome (GOLD analysis project Ga0172370, IMG submission 114538) | Freshwater microbial communities from Kabuno Bay, South-Kivu, Congo - kab_022012_11.5m | ecosystem: Environmental > Aquatic > Freshwater > Lake | place: Democratic Republic of the Congo...
ATGTCTAAAGCGGCTTTCAAGCTTGTGCATTTTGAATATGCAAGGAAAATGGGAATTGTGAGAGTGCAGAGGGATTTGCTTGAGAGGATGGTCGTGTGCTTATCGCTTGTAAATTTCATTGCAGGGAAAGAGGCGCGCCTTGAGTGCGTGCGCTCAAGTGGCACTGTTGCTGCACTGCTTAGAAAAAGCAAATGAGCGCTCTTTTTGCATTGCACTACTTAAGAAGGCTTGATTGATTTTCGGAAGGCTCCCGTTTGTTTTTCTTCTTGAAAAGGAAAAAGCTTGCAACTATTTCATGCAGTTTGTGGAAAAAGCTGCTTGCGGGCTCTATGCTGCCCCCTTCCTCCTTTACGCATTTCTCGCACATTTTCCTTTTCTTGTACATGTAAAGGCGCAGGGCGCTTGCGCCGCAGCGCTCGCAAGTTCCACTTCCTGCAAAATATTGCTCTAATGTTGGGCTTGAGGAAGCAGAAACTGCTTCTGCGGGCGAAATCAGGCGGGCTTCTTCTATATGAATTTTTGGAGCCTGCGGATGCTCTGAACCGCCTTGCGGGTGCTCTTGCGCTGCGGGCTGCTCGTGGGCTGCGGGCTGTTCTGCCATTTTCCTCTGCCGTTCAATCTCATCCTGCACGTCCATTATGCAATATGCGCAATAAAGGCGGGAATTGAGCATCTTAAGTTCGTGAGAGGGGAGGTACATTCCGCAGCGCTGGCACTGGACGTTTTCCGCATCGGCAAGGGAGGAGCAGGAGGAGCACAGGCCTCCGGCGGAATATTCGCCCAAAGAAGTTCCGCAGCGTGAGCAGTTTGCCATGCTTTGTATTGGAGAGGCGAGTTTAAGAAAGTGAGCAGCGAGGAACAGTTGGAATGAAATTTTGCGCGGATTTTTTCTGGGATTTTTGCCCAAAAATTTGCGCACGGCGTGATTTTTTGCGCATATTTTTGCAGGAATTTTTGTGCAGAAAAAATTGCGCATTGTAGTGCTTTTTTTGAGGCAAAAGAAAGGAAAGAAGCGCAAATTGGGCTAAAAAGGTTATTACAGCACCAAAATGAGAAAAAAACGCTATAAGTTGTTTGTTTTTGGCAAAAGAAGCTATTGAGGCTCTTATTTGAGTTTGGAGGCGTTTTAAAGCTCCAAAGTGCCACAAAAAAACAAAGATTTATAAATGATGCCGCAAGCAATATCCTTCAGAATTTAACCCGCAATAGGGCGAATTCCAGGAGGAAACGACGCAGATGTTTGGACCACACTTGACAATCGACATGTATGGATGCAACAAGAAAAAACTGAAGGACGTAAACTATATTCACGCTTTTTTGAGCGAACTGCCTGCACTGATGGGAATGACAAAGATAATGCCGCCGTACGTATTTTCGTACAGTGGGCTTAAGCCTGAAGACTGGGGGGTATCGGGCATTGTGCTGATTGCGGAATCGCACATAAGCACGCACACCTTTGTGGACAAGGGCTACATGAGCTTTGACATATTCTCATGCAAGGACTTTGACACCGAAGGCATTTGCGACATAATCGCAAGCAAGTTCGAGGCAAAGACGTATGAAAAGAATTTCTTCATGCGCGGAAGGCACTTCCCAAAAGACTCCATGAGAAGCAGGCAGATGCTTGAGATGGAACGGGACGCTTCTCGGGCTGAAGCGCGAAGCACTTCAGGCGCACGCCCAGAAGCTGCAGAGTGAGGCAAACGCACAGATGCTTGAATGAAGGGCGGGAGCGAACCCGCGAAGCGTCTGGGAAAAGGAGACTGCGCAGGCACACGAGAGCACGCACTCGCACGAAGAGAATTAGGATTTTCATGATTTTTTTATTTTTAACTTAAGCAGCGAGAGCACTGTTCGTTTTTTCTTTGGCGCGGGAGTTTCTTTGGCGGGCGCCTATTTTTCTTTTAGTTAGCTTGGGCATTCTGGCTTTTTCCTGATTTTTTATTTTCTTAAGCGGGCTGGGCTTTCTTTTATTTTTCATTGGATTCTCTTTAGCTTTTTCTGCAGTCCGTGTTGCACGCATTCACGAAGCCCTGGTATTTGCCAAGCACTTCTTTCGGATATCCGTCTACGCACGAAAAGAGGTAGGCTATGAGGGTGTCTTTGTGGGACTGGTAACATGAATCGTCCGCACTGCCTCCGCCATAGTAATAGGTAACGTTTGAAATCGTTCGCGCAGAGCCGCCATGGTAGGACATGAGCGCAAGATATGCCTCATACCATTCCCTGTCAGCCGCAGTGCGAAGCTGAGCATGGTTGCTTATTATGCCCCTTGCAACCTTGATGAATTCGTACATTTTTGTTGAGCCGCAGCATGCGCTCTCTTGCGGGTTGAACGGATTGTAATTTTCCCCTCCGCACTGGGAAAGGACCGGAGGGAGTGCGCCTGCTGCATATTCCCTGCCTGGAAGCTCAATGCACTGCGCAATCCCGAATGCACAGGGCTTGCAGAGCGTCGACGTTGCCTCGCTTGAGCCGCATGCAGTGCAATCGCCGGACGGATCACCTGCGTGCGGGCGGTTTATTTTAACGCACATTTGCGAGCTTGGAGGCGGGCAGCCGGCGTCAGTTGCATATTGGGCCAAATTTTCAGCAGTGAGCCCTATATTGTTGCAGGCAGTAGTGTCAGGCGGCACATAGCTTATTGAGCATGCGTCAAAGGAGCTTTCCTGCGCGAAAATTGCGCGCATGAGAAGCGGGGAAACATCAAAGCGATCAGGAACCGCATCAAGAAGCGGGTATTGGGTGCAGAAATCTTCGTCCACTGAAATGCGGCTGCCGAAATTGCCAGGAAGAGATGTATTGTAGCTTATGCACGAGTCGCACCCTATTTTTACTTCAGCTTCCTGCAGGTTCAGGTCCGGCGGCTCGTACGCATCCCCTGCCTCGCTTATGAGCCTTGTGAACATCTTGTAGTTGTCCGCATAGGAACAGCGGTTGCCAAGCCCGTTTGTGGAATAGGAAACGTAGCTTGGGACGCCTTCCTGCGTGTAGTACTGGCAGTGCGAGAACCACGAGCTGAACTGCGGCTCCTTTTTGTCCCCGTTTGAATTCATAAGGCCGAAGTTGCATGCATCCCCTGTGCAGTCAAGCGGAGCAGTGCCATCTAAGTAAGTATACGGGGAATACCCTATGACCCCGGTTGAGATGAGAGGCTGCATTATGCCCATTATGTATTCGTATGCCTTTGCAACCGTCTTGTTCGTGAACGTGCAACCCGCGCTTTTGTTTATGTCCTGCGTTCCATTTGAGATGCCGACATAAAGCCATATGGTGGGCTTGTGGTATTTGTTGAGCACGTTCTTTGCAAACGCCATGCGCTTTCCAATGAGGGCCTCCACGTCGCACGTGCCGTTTGGCTCCTTGTTGAGAATTATGCCCTGCCCTATGATGTCTATTTTGCCCCACACGTTTGCATCAGAGCGGAACTTTTCAACCGCCTCCATGTCCATGTCCTTTGGTGAGAGCGCAATAAGGCAGTTGGGGCATGCTGCCTTGTACTCGTGTATCTGGGATTTTACCTTTGAAACCGCAAACGGGTCCGAAGAGTTGAAATTTATTTCAGGCGTGACAATTGCAGGGCCTGCATCCCTGAGGGCATCCCCTATGTCGCGGGCTGCCTGCGAATTTATGTTTGAGCCGTTTGTATAGTATATGTAAAGCGGGATTACGTTGCGCTCAAGAAGGCATGCTGCGCGGCTGCTTGATGGGGTTCTCGGAGGCGAATTCCTGTCGCCCACCATCCATTTTATTGCCAGTGAAAGCGAGTTGTTGCAGTATTTGTTTGCCTCGCGGAACTCAAAGAAGCTTGCGCCCTGCCCAAGGAGGAACCTTTGGGCAAAAACGTTGTCTGTTGAGGTTACCAAATCCGCAAAAATTGTGCCGTTGCAGGGCGCAAAAGAGCAGTTTCCGCCCTTAAGGGAAGTATCAACCGGCAGGCGGAATATTGAAAACCAGGGAGGAGTGGATGTCTTGTTCTGGCACACAAGGCAGGTGCAGGGCGTGGGACCGCCTATGTCGGCGCAGTCGTCTTGCACGTCCTCAAATATTTTTATTTCTGTTGAGGGTTTGGTGAGCTTTTGCGAGTCGCTCACGTTTATGCAGCCGAAAAGCAAAAATGCAACAAGCATTATTGGCAGCAGGAGTTTTTTCAAAAGCATGCACCTTTAGGAATTCAGGTAATTGCCATAATTACGCATGAGATTTGCACGATCAGCTTTTAATCCGTTCACGTCCGCAGCCATCTGCCTGTTCGCATCCTTGGGCGAATAGCTTTGGTCCCTTGAGACAAGCGCCATTTTGTTCCTTGCCGCAAGGGATTCGCACACAGGGCAGGTTGTCCCCCTTGTGTGCTTGTGCCCGTTTGCGCATATCACGCGGTTTTCATCGTAATTCTTTTCCACAAGGTACCTTAGCTCGTCCTTTACATTTGCAAAAAAGCTTGGGTGCTCGTCAGGGTTTTGCATTTTCTGTATTTTGCTCTTTGCGATGTTCTTGCCCATATTAAGCAGCCCAAGCCCAGGGCTTGTCGCAAATATTGTGGCACTAAAGCGCAAGGGCGAGAACTGCACTGCCTCGTGTTCGCGCTCTGCAGCCAGCGCAAGCGCATGCGTAGTAGTAACCCACACGTCAGCGTTTGCGTCCCTGCGCAGCATTGTTGCATAGGATTCCTTGCCTCCCCTGCTCTTTTGCATTTCCATTCCAAGTGCTCCGCTTGTCCTTGCAAGCTCCCCGAAGTTCAGAGCATAACCTGCAAGGCGGGGCATAAGGTGGTATCTGCTCCCTGCCCAGTCCTCATACATCATGCCGGGGGGGAATGCCTTGCTCATGTTGCGGTAAACCGGCGAGTAGAACTCGTTGTCCCTCATGCTCTCACCGTGCGCAGTGTACGCATCGCCCGTGCGCTTTATTGCAGTATAGTATCCCTGCCCGAACAAATCGCTAACAATTGGCATGTTTGCATACCATGGCGCCTTGTAGTTCCCCCCTTCTGGGCTTAGCAGGCGCTTTATGCGCCTCTCATAGGTTTCTGAAAGCGCATATTCTTCCCTGCCAAAATAATTGTCTATTTGGTCTTGTGTCCAGCCTTTTTTGAGCATCCCCATCCTGAATGCATCCTTGGATTCGCCGCTTGATCCCGGATTTGCCATTGTTATCGGGAACATAATGCGGTCAGCCATGCCGATGTTGTCCTTGATGTCAAGCCCAAATATGCTGTGCTGTTGCAAAGGATGCTTGTAAGTTTCTGAAAAGTCCCGTTGGTACGGCCGATTCCAGCGCACTGCAAACCAGTCGTTCATGCCAAGCTTGAATGCGGAGCGGAATGCCTCCGAAAAGGAATACTGCTGCGCAACAGGTGCGCCCTCGTATATGTCGCCGCGCACAGGGTAGCCCGCAATCATGCCGAACATGCCCCTTGAGCGCGTTACGAATTCATAGTTCACGCGGTATGCGAGCCTGTAGGTGAACCTGTGCACCAAATCCTGGTCAGGCAGTATGCCAAATGCAAATACGCTTTCAGCAGGCTCATACATTTGCTGCCCTGTGTGATAACCCGCGCCAAAGGGCTGGTTTATGCCGATACCAGAGTGGGCGACGCGGGGATCCCTCATGGATGCGCGCTCTGAAACCTGCATGTAGTCATGCAGCTGTTTGTTAAGCTGGTTCAGGTGCCTATCAGACTCCAGTTGTATGCCGGATTTGCGCCATGCCTTTGTTGCTGCCTCATATGCACGCTGGGCAACGTCAAGCTCGGATTTGGTTATGCTCTTTGCGTTGAACTCGCTCATTTTTTGCGCATAGTTTTCCTTTTCCTTTTCGTATTTTTTGCGCGCAGCGCTTTTGAGCTCGTTGGACTCGTCGTCTTCTGTTTCATAGCCGCGCGAAAGCGCGCGCTGGTAGTCCTGCAAAGTTGCCCTCATGCGCGTCTGGGACTCAAACCAGTTCTGCAGCCTTATTGTATTGTAGTAGGTAGCGCCAAATGCAACGTCCTCAAGGAAGCCGCCCACAGTGGAATGTATTTTTTCCCTTCCTTTTTCACCAAATATCCTTGCGCCCAAATCCTTCCTGCCCCCAAATTCGCTGCTGCTTGCAAACATGTCGCGCGAAACAAGCATGTGGTGCTCCTGCATGCCATTGAGGTTCACTTCGGTTGCCTGCTTGCCGTACCTGTCCGCTTGGCGCGTGTCGCGCGCAGTTTTCCCATGCCCTGAAACAGACTGGAGTATGGCTGCGGATTTCGCGTCAGAGCCAAGCCTTTGCCACGTGTCTGCTTCGTATTGCCCTGTTTTCTTGTCCTGCGGGTTCGCAAGCATGTACTGGTTAAGGAAACGCTCGGAGATTGAAAGACGCGGCATGTATGCCTCTTTCCATGCTTCCTTCCATTGCTTTGCCATTGCATCATTGTTGAATTCCAAGTCTCCCCTTGAATTGAATTTTGCGCCGGATTTGCGCAGCCTTTCAATGTCCAGCAGTGCCATTGGGTTTGCCTGGAAGTCCGAGCTGCTCATCCAAAGCCCCTTCTTTATGTCCTTGAAAAGCACGCCGCGTTCCATAAGATCGCGGTATTCTTTTGCATCCATGTCGTAGGCGGCCTCGTTGCCAGGCAGCAGGCTCTTGAGCCTTTCCTTGCCCTCTTTTGTGCTCACGAGCCACCAGTTTGTAAGCCAGTCAAGCTGGTTTAGGTTCCGGTCCGCAGAGCGGTTGAAATATCCGTACATGTTGGCTGCGTCCACTGTTTCTATCCTTCCCTGCATGCGGTTTATGCTCCAGAAGCAGTACTCCTCCCTGAAACTGAATTTGCTCTCCTGCCTTCCAAACGCCCGTTCAAATGCCATGCGCATGGGGTTGAACCTGTCTCCCTGTTCAAGGGGGCTTTTGAAATCCGTGCCTCCGCTTAGGAGAGTATCCATGAAGTGGCGCGAAACAACTTCCTTTTCTATCCGCTCGCGCAGCGCAAGAAGGGCTTCGTATGCGTCCTTCTTTTGGGCGCCGTTGAAATGCTCGTAGGAATTGCGCAGGTCCCAGTGGTCTAATTCTGAAAGCCTTTTCCTTAAGCCCTCAAACTCACTGTTGCTGAGAAGTTTGTGCATTTCTTCCTTGAATTTTGCAGCGTCCATTGGCCCGCTTGGAAGCTTGGATGCCTTGTCGCTCCCGTCAGCAGCTTTTGCACCTGCAAGGTGCTCGCGCATGAAATTCAAAAGCCATGCCTGCGCGCTTGCGCTGAGTTTTGCATTCTGGGTGTTGTAAGCCATTTCCTCAAGCATGCGCAAAGGCATTGAGGCACCCAGCATTGTCCCGTGCGCCCCCATAGCCGGGTTGCGGATGTCGTGCGTTGCAACATGGTCAATTATCCTTTGCATTGCCTCCTTTGCGATTTTTGGATCAAGTGCCTTCAGGTGCGAGTCTGAGTCTATTATGCGGATTGTTTTGCCGTCTTTTTGCGTGAACAAGCCCGCACCAAGCGCATTTATTTCGAAAATCTGTTTTGCAATTTCAGCCCGGCGCGTGTCGCTTAATTTCTTTTGCAAAATCCGTTCAACTTCCTGGATTTGATGCTCGTAATGGCTTTTTGGGTCTGCGGCAAAAGAGTACGTATGAAGGTCGTTAAGTATGAGCGCCAGCTGCTCGCGGTCAGCCTTGCTCAGGTTTTTCAAGCGGTCCGCAGCGCCGGAAAGCTGCCATTCGCTAACGTTCTTGCCTTTCATAACCTGCTCTGCCAGATCCTTTCCGAGCATCTCATGCAGCATGTTGCGCAATTCCTCGCGCTTGAGCTCATCGTGCGCGGCTGCGGCATCGCGCGCAAGCTTGTACACTTCATCAGTGAATGTGGAGAACTTCTTGTTTTCAGGGTTGTATTTCTCCACTACGCCCCCTATGAAGCGCGTTTTTTCGTTTGCGCCAAAAACCCTGCGCGCGGTGTTGCCGACTGCGGAACCTATTGCCTCCCTTCTTATGCGCCGGACTGCGCCCCACACGTTGAGGTTTTGGGCTGTTACGATTGCAAGGTTGCCAAACGTCTGTTTTATTAGTGGAACCTTGAGGTAGTTTATTTTTGGGACGTATTTGTATTTGTGCGTGCCGGACATGAATTCAGTTATTTTTCCGCCAACCCAGCCGCCGCGCACGCCCGCGCCGCTTCCTACGAGATTTTTGTATTCGCCTTTTGCATCCTTGTAGTCCGCAGGGCGCGCGCCCCTTGCAAAGCTGGATTTCTTTGCATCCTCCTCCGCAATGGAATACAGGTTGTAGAGCTGCTGCACTGCGCGCATTGCCTTGTCTGCGCGTGCCTTGTCGGTTATCCTGCCCCTCACAAGAGCCTCAATTTCACTATATTTCTGCTTTGAGGATTTTTTCGGATCATTGAGGATTTTTTCCACTTTTTTCATGATTTCCTTGCTTTCCTTTGTTCCCGGGGTTTTGCTGAAATTCCTTCCCATCTGCCCTGCAACCTCCCGCGCAACCACTGCCCCAAGGGACTTGTTTGCCATCTTCATTATGCGCTTGCCCATGAGCGCCTTTTCCGTAAAGCCCACCATCACCCCAGTGCGTGCCATGCGGAATTTCCTTGTTGCAGGAAAGCGGGGCGTTGTGATGTCAAAAAGGGAAAGGGGATTCTTGCCGGAATAGTACATTGCAGCAAGCAGCACCCCAAGGAGTATGAAAACAGGCACGCATGCCTCCTTGTTGGAATCCACCTGCAATGAGATTTCCCTGCCTATCTGGGAAAGCGCGTTGTTGTTGTCCCCGCACACGATTACGTTTGCGTTTGCAGGCTTGTATTGCACGTCGTTTGAGTGCCCCTCATACGTTATGAAGACGTTCATGCACTTGCTCAATTTTTGTATGGGGGCTGGAAGGTTGCTTGAATTGCGATAAAAGCTTATGTTGCACGACGCAATGCCCTGCTCGCTTGTGTTTTCCGGATTGCACACCGGATTGTTGGATGCATCCACAAAAATGTAGTTTTCAAGCTTAAAGAACAGCGGGGCGTTTTTCAGCGGGGAGAGGTTCGCATTGAAAGCCCGAGTGAGCACGTCGGAAGGCACGTTTATTGCGCTTGGATTTTGGTAGTCTGACTGTTTTGTGAGGTGCTGAAGCTCATTGTAGTAGCTGAAGTTCATGTAATGTGCCTGCACGCTTATGTTTGTGCCGGACAAAGTTGGCCTTAGTATAACCTGATTGCATGCGTCGCACGCGTCCTGTATTGCATAGATGGGTGGAACTAAAGCTAGCAGTAGGAAAAGCGCAAACATTGCCGCCTGCAGACGCATGCATAATTTACCCGTTCCCAGTTAAAAATACTTACTGTTCGGACAGAGGGGCGGATGGGAGCAAAAGCTGCAAAAGATTAAATAGCTTCCAAGGCAAATTCCCCCGATGCGCAAGTTGATTGCCTTTTTGCTAGTGCTTTTGCCAGTTCTGGCGTCTGCCTCGCTGCCCCAGGTTACGGACAGGTATTTGGATTCGGGCCAAACAAACCAGACTTTTTTCGGGATACGCTACCAGAATGGAAGCCCGCTTGAGCTCATGTCGTTTGCGGGCCCTGCGCTTCTTTTGTGCATAGGATTTGCAGTGCTTGCATACATGGCAGGCGAGGCATTGGACATGCCCACAATAAAGGCGTATGCAAAAGGGGAGGTTCTGGAGCTTGGGAATACGCTGGTGATATTTGCATTCATACTTGCGGCGCTGATTGTTTTTGCGCTTGCTGCTGAAAGGCTTTACCCCACCATCGTGAACGTAGGGACAGACGGAGATAATATCCCCGAACACTCATGTGGGCCCGGGACAGGCGTGATATGCGAGTGCGGCTATTATGCAAATGACCAGCCAGGGCCAAACCACAAGCCCTCGATGTTCTCAATGGCGGATTATTTCCTTGGATGCCAGCCTTACTGGGACAAGGACAAGACAGGATACGGGGTGATGCTTCCAAAGCTCGTTGAGATGTACACCTCTTTGATGCAGCTTGAAGCAATGCTGGGAATCCTCTCCACCTTGGGCGCGCAGATAAACCTGCCAAATACCGCCCTCATGCAGCCAAGCCTGTCCGTTGCGTTCCACGCAGGCCTTACCATAGTGAGCGATGCGCACACGTTGATAGTGGATGCAATCGGCATGGCGATTGTAACTGTGATAGGGCAGAAGGTCTTGCTGGAATTCATATACATGAGCGTGCTCAAGTATTTCCTCCCCTTGGGCATATTGCTGCGCGCATTGCCTTTCACAAGGAAAACCGGCTCCACAATAATCGCAGTGTGCATGGTGTTTTATTTCGTGTACCCAAGCTCCATAATGCTAAACAAGTACGTCTTTGACACATACGTGACATTGCCCACCGTACATGTGCCTGGCTCTGAGGATATCACAAGAAGGATGAATTTTGTGAACTATACAAACGTGCTTGAGATATGCGCAGGAATAGACCATGGCGAAGAAAACGAATGGCAAGAAATGTGGACAGGCATGGAGGAATACAAGGACGACGTATATTTCACTCCAAGCGATGACACGCCCGCATACCAGTCGCAGGAGAGGACGGATTACAAAAAGCGCACGTTGTACACGCTGCTCTCAACAATAAATACTGTAACAAATCTGGACAAGGTGGGCGGCATATTTGCGCTTTTCGTACCCTATGCCCCGCTGCTTGGCGCATATTTCTATGATGCGATTACGCACGAGCTCACTGTTGCAACGCAATTCTTAACGCTCAACCTGATATTCGTAATAATAAGCATAATATTCACGCTCACGCTCTTCAAGGACGTTTCCCTTGCAATAGGGGGCGAAGTAAGGGTGTTTGGAATAACAAAACTGGTGTAGACATGGGTTTGCCTTTGCTTTCATTGCCTGCTGCAACTTATCCGGCAGAGATAAGCTCGCTTGTGCCAATCGCAGTCTCCTTCATGGTGGTGCTAATAGCGCTTTTGTACATGGCTGCGCAGTTCTTCAAGAAGCCCGAATGGGAGCAGATGGCAGGCAGCGAGATTTACCAGCTTTTGGTGTCCCTTATAATATTCATATGCATCTTTTCCCTTTATACTGGCATGAACGCGGTTGTGCACGAATTCACAGGGGGAAGCGCGCAGGACGTGTTTGACATTGCGCAAAAGTACCTTGAAAGGGTGAGCTATGAGTTCATGACCCCTAATCTGCTCAAGCTTGAGGTGTTCAAGCTCTACATGCAGCACCTGAGCGGATTGTTTTTCAGGCTGGGCCCGCAGGCATGGAGCATGCAGTGGCCGGTTTTCCCGGGTTTGGAAACAGTTGAGAAGGCAATTGATTTCACGCTCACCATGCTCACCCCCATAAGCGCAAGCCTCATGGCGCAGCAGATAGGGATACAATTCCTGCGCGCGCTCTGCCCGCTCCTTGTTGCGGCAGGGGTGCTGCTTAGGATTTTCGCGCCCACGAGGGATGCCGGCTCGTTCATGATAGTGAGCGGCTTTGCATTCAGCTTTGTTTTCCCATTCACATACTATATACATAGTGTTGTGGTGGATTACATGTGGGAGAAGCAGGCCGGGGAAAGCGACGGGGTGGAAGGCTTTGGGCTGCTGCAGGGCGAGGAAGGGATTGCAATAAAAACAATGTGGAACGTGATAGGCGGGGACGCAGGGCTGTTCCAGCCAATAAAGCTGCTTTCCTATGCAATGCTGCAGGCGCTTTTCCTTCCGGCGCTTAGCATGGTGGTAACGATTACGTTCATAAAATCAACGCTCAAATTCGTGAGCCAGAAGCTGGATTGAAAAAATGGCAATACAATACCCATTGGGAGCGCTGTGGCAGAATGGAGGATTGGGCAGCTTTGCCGCTGCAGGGGCAGCCCTCGGGGTTGCAATGATGGCAATCGGCTGGATGGCTGCAAGCTTCCTGCAGGATGAGAGGCTAAAGGCATGGACAAAGACCGAGCTTCTAAAAGTTGGTTTCTCCATAATACTTGTTTCTGCAGCGCTCGCGCTTTTTTCCTCGGGAGCAATTGAAAATGCGCTCTTTGAGCTCACAAGGATAAGCGTGGACCCTGCTGCGGATGCCGGATGGCTGCAAAACCACGTGCTTGTGTGCGGAGTGGGGGGAGGGGAAGCGCTCATGCCCCCCTGCCACGTGCGCCTTGCAATAGACTACCTTGACACGCTGTACAAGACTGCAAAGAACTTCAATCGGGAAAACTTCATGGTGTACTCGAACTTCGCAATGCTCTCCAACATAAACATGAGCTTCAGGGGATGGCTGGACTTTTTCCCGATGGGAGGGTTCAACCCGTTCATTGCGCTCTCCATACCTTCGGATACCGTTGCAATTGCATTTGACCTTACAATAAAGATGATGATGGCAACGCGCTTCCTTGAGTTTTTGGTGGACATTTCGTATTCGGTACTCTTCCCGACTTTCCTAATACTCGGCCTTGTGCTGCGCATGTTTTTCTTCTCAAGGAAACTTGGGGGCATGCTTGTTGCGCTCGCGCTCGCGCTCTACCTTGTGCTGCCGACGTACTTTGCAATGATGGATTATGTGCTTTACAAGATGACAGGGGGCTGGGCAAGCGACGGGTCGGATGACGGGAAAATAATACTTGGGAACAGCATGAACGCAAGCGTTGGCGAAATTGACGTTTTCAACACTACAAGGCTTGAAAAATTTGAAACCAATGTGCAGGATGAATTTTTCAACCCTGACGGCACAGTAAAGGACGAAAAGAAAATCGAGCTTAACATGTGCAGCGAGGAGGGGGATGCAGGAGGGCAGAACCTTGGAATACTGGGCACTGCAAGCAGGACGATAGGAAGCTCTGTTACAAAGGGGTTTGTGCATGCAATGGCATTCATGAAGCCGTCTTCAACGTGGGAGAGCGACCCGCTGCTTGGGCCAAATGGCACCCTTGACATCACCGCGACGCTGCTCGTATATGCGATAGTGGTGCCTTTCCTTGGGCTCATGATAATGCTGGCATCAATAAAAGTGTTCTCGCCGCTTATTGGAGGCGACGTTGAGATTGCGGGAATAAGCAGGTTGTTGTAATGGAAAAAGCAAAAATATTCTTTGCTGCGGCGTTTGCGCTTGCAATGCTTTGCACAGCAGCGAATGCCAGCTTCCTTGACGACATACCCCTCGCATGGCAGCTGAATGACTTTGGGAGCTCGCCGCTTGCCTCTGCGCCGGTGTGCGAGATTGGGGACAACCCGTTTGCTGTTGCAAACAACTGGTTTGTTCCCTCCTTTGTTGCATTTGCGCTCATAATAGGGCTTATTGCAATGGTGTACGTCGCATCCGGAATCGCGCACACGCAAAAAATACGCGCATGGTGCAAGGAGTCGCTTTTTGGCGTGCTCACAACCGGCATAATAATAGCCGTGCTAAGCGGCGCGTATTTGGGCATGGATAGCTTTGGGAAGAACTACCTTGACTATTCCATAGGGTATGCGCACACAATGCGCAACACGCTCACGATTGATTTCATCGGGCTTACGGTGTTCTCAATGCTTGTCTCTTTCCTAAGCCAGGCTCCCTCTTTTGCAGTGTGGGGCTTTGGCATACGCTTCTCGCTTGTGCCGGTGCTCAAGCCCATATTCGACATGCTTGGGATAATACTGAACATGTCGATTGCGTCCCTTGGCGAGTGGTTTGCGCAGGAGTTTTTCCTGTGCTTCATAAAGCACAACATGCTTTCAATATTCCTTCCGATGTCGATTTTCCTGCGCGCGTTCACGCCCACAAAGGGGCTTGGGAACACCATGCTTGCGATTGGAATAGGGTTCTTCTTTGTGTATCCCTTTTTGGTGGGCATGAATGCGGACATTGTTGCGGACATGTACGGAAAGCCGGTTGTGGAGGCGGGCAGCGAGGTTGAGTGCGACATGAGCAGGCTGCAATTTTGCGTTTACGGGACCGGCCTGTGGGACAACATAAAGGATGCATGGGGAGATGCAAATGCGCCGTGGAACGAAATTACGGACTCCGGCTGGGTTGCGCGGTTCTTCATGGGAATCCTGGGAATAGTGATGGTAAAATTCACAGGGATACTCGGGGCTACCATGCTTGTGTTTGTGGTGAGCACAGTGCCCATGCTCCTGCAGTCAGTGGCACAGTTCATTTTCATTGTGAGCATAGTGATGCCCCTGTTCAACATATTCATAACAATCACAATTACAATGGAGCTGGCAAAGGTGCTCGGCACGGAAATAGACCTTAGCGCAATAGAAAAATTGCTGTGAGAACATGGTATTTTCAAACATCTGCACCCCGGATTCTGGCGCAGTTAATTTCGCGGGCGGGATACTTGGCGCCGACTGGAAGGTTCTTGTGTTTGTGGGGCTGCTCATCACAATCGCATGCCTTGCAGTGCTTTACATGGTGGCGAATTTCCTGCGCAATGCGCGGCTTATTGCATGGGTGAATGCAGAGGTGTTCCAGGTTGTTGCGACCGCAGTGCTCGCCGGAATAATAATCGCATGGATAGGCGGCATGTGCTCGTTCCCCATTGGAATGCTGAATGATTCGTATGCGAACAAATCACTGTACAACGTTACGGATGGCTACATACAGTGGGGCGAGCAGGTCGGAAAGGACGTTTTCATATACACGATAGTCACAAACTATTTCCTTGGGCTCACAACGGGGTATCATTTCAACTTCGACCCGCTTGGAGTGGGCTCAAAAATGACGCCCCTTGGCGCATTTTCGCAGGTGTCCAACCTCATGTCAGTAATGATGTCCACAATGATGGTATCCTACCTTATTTTCATAACGCAGGGGCTTGTGATAGGGTACATACAGATTGCGATGGTGTATTTCTTCCTGCCCCTCGGGCTTATTATGAGGGCGCTTTCCCCAACGCGCGAGTTCGGCGGGGCGATGGTGGGGCTTGCGATTGCGCTTTTGATATTCTACCCCCTCACGATAGTGTTCAATGACATGGTGGTGAGGATACCGATGGAGCAGAACCACGTTTTTGAGAGGATAAATTCAGACTTGCTTGGGTTCCTTTCAAGCAACCTTGACGTGATAGGCGCATTTGTTGCAATACCATTTGCGCTTTTTGCAGGGCCAATCGGAGGCGTAGTGAGCGTGCTTGGGGTGCTCAAGCTCGTGTTTGCCCTTATACAGATTTTCATGAGGGCTGCGGTGTATTATTTCATCATTGCAGTCATACTGCCCATATTCAATTTCATTTTCATAATAGGGATTACAAAGGACCTCTCAAAGGTGCTTGGGGACGAGGTTGACGTTACGAACATAACGAGGATGATATGATGAGGGCAACGCACGCGCTGGCATTGTTTGCATTGGTGCTGCTTTCGCAGCCCATAGCCGCAGCAGAAGCCTTCAATGAGGAAAGGCTGCATTTTGACACGTGGGCGCCGATTTTCATAGTCACCCTTGCGATTATGCTCGGGCTTGCAACGCTTGTGTACATGGTGGGCATTGCCCTTGGCATGCAGAACGTGAAGATGTGGGCAAAAAGCGAATTTGCAAACATTGTTGCGATGCTGCTTCTTGTGCTCGTGCTTGTTGCCGCGCTCAACGTCTCGTGGGACCTCTCAACAAAAATAACAAAAGTCGCATACGTTTCCTCCGGCGCGCCTGCGCCTGCAGGCACCATAGACCAGTTCGGGCTCGCACGGGCATACCTCAACCAGAGCATAAAATGCGAGCGCGAGGTGTACAAGTGGGTATTCCGCATAAACGCGATATATGAGACTTTTGAAAAATATTCCATTGACGTTTCAGGCCCTGAAGGGCACAGCGGCTCGATATACGGGGTTGCAACTGGATTTTACCACTACATTACGGGCAATCTTACGTATTTGATAGTATTCCAGTTCGTGCAGCTTCGCTTCCTTGATTTCATACAGGTCACAATGATGACTCTTTTCCTCCCGATAGGGATTGTGCTGCGCACGTTCGCGCCCACGCGGGGCGCAGGCGGGCTCATGATAGCGATTGCAATAGGGTTCTATTTTGTTTTCCCAATGACTTATGTTTTCATTTATGCATCTGCGCCAACAATGGATTCCGCATGCCTAAAAATAGAGGAAAGCCAGATTCCGCTGCTTGAGGAGGATGCGTGCTACACAAACCTCTCCGACATATACGTACAAAGGGCGAAGTTCAAGGCAGAGGAAAAAGGCATAACTTCGCTTGTTGAATCCATTACAACCACGGTTGCTGGCTTCCTGTTCCATGCAATATTCTACCCACTCATAGCGCTCATTGTGACGTTCACATTTGTGAGGCAGGTTGGGGCGCTCCTTGGGGCAGACCTTGCAGAAATAGGGCGCGGGCTGATAAAGCTTATATAGGAAAAATCAGAAGGTTAGTGCATGGAGAGCTTTTTTGCAAAGAAAAAGAAAGAGGATGAGCAGAAGCTCCTTGAGATACCAAAAACCAGCATGTTTGTGGGGGACAAGAAAGTCCTTCTTGAGGACAAGAAGCCCGCGCAGGCTGCGATTGGGGCAAAAAAACCTTCCTTTATGCTTCTTGAAGACAAGGCACCGCTTCTTCTTGGAAACGACGTGGAAGGCAGGGCGCGCGCGGATTTTGAGATGGCAGTCAGGAGAGAGAAGGCAAGGCTGGAAGGCAAGAGGGCTAAAAAGAAAAAGAAGAGAAGGCTGAAGAAGAAAGCGCAGGAAGAGAAGGAAAAAGAGAAAAAGCAATGAAAAACAGCTGAAGAAAAAGACCAATAAAAAAGGCGCGCAGGAAAAGAAAAAAATAATTCAGTTGCCTGCTTTTTGCCAGTCCTCCTCAAACATTTTTCCATACTCGTTGTTCGCGTTGCAGTAAAGGAGCGCTGCAGCCTCGCGGTTTTTAGTTACTGCCGAGTTGCTGAAGTTTATGCTGCCCACAAGAACGTATTTCCCATCAACTATTGCAAGCTTACTGTGCGTGAGCTTGTAGGAAAAACTTGCCCATTTTGCATGTGCGCCTGAGGAAACAAGATAGTCAAGAGTATCCTCGTTTTGCTGCACGCCCTCTATTCTCCCTTCGAGGATAACGCGCACCCTAACTCCTCTTTTTGCCGCATTTGCAAGTGAGCGCGCAAGGTTTTGGTTTGAGAAAACATACATCTGCACATCTATTGTGCTGGAAGCTGAATTGAAAAGAGAGATTATTTCGCCCTCGGAGTCAGGTGAGAAAATTGCCTTTTGAAGGAAGCAGCCTGAAGATGCGAGGGAAGGGGAAGGGAAAAAATAAAGGAACGCAAAGATAAATGCAAGAAACATGAGGGACGCTAATGCAAAGCCCCCGATGGCGTATCTTAGCTCAATTCCAATTGTCTTCAACGCGGCTCACCGATATTTTTTGCTTTTGGGCAAGCTCAATTGCGCTTGCAAGCGCTTCTGCTGCCTCAAAGTTCGTAATGCATGGGATGTTTTTCTCTATTGAGAGGCGGCGTATCCTAAAGCCGTCCGTATTTGAGATTTTACCCTTCTTTGGGGTGTTTATAATAAGCTGCACTTTTCCCTCGTTTATTGCGGTTGGGATGTTTGGGGCGCCAGAGTCTATTTTCTGCAAAACGTGCACTTTTGTGCCTGCCTCCTGTATCACTTTTGCAGTGCCCGGAGTTGCATATACCTCAAAACCCATTTTGGAAAAGAGTGCTGCAACAGGGGCAACGCGCTCCTTGTCCCCGTCTTTTAGGGAAAATGCCACGCCTCCCTTAAGGGGTATTTTTTGGTTCGCGCCAAGGAGCGCCTTGTAGAATGCAAGGGAGAATTCCCTGTCCGCGCCCATGCTCTCGCCCGTGCTTTTCATTTCAGGGCCGAGTATGAAGTCTACGCCTCGAAGCTTTAGGAACGGGAATACTACGCTCTTTACCGCGTATTTTGCAGGGAATTTCTGCTCGTGCAAACCCAGTTCGTCAAGAGACTTTCCAAGCATTGCAAGCGTTGCCTTTTTTGCAAGCGGAATTCCTATTGCCTTGCTAAGGTAGGGCATTGTGCGCGAAGCGCGCGGGTTTGCCTCAAGCACATATATTACGTCGTCGCGCACAACGTACTGGATGTTTATTGCGCCAATCGTTGCGAGCGCGAGCGCGATTTCGTTTGATATGCGCACTATTTCTGCCTGAACGCTTTTCTTTAAGCGGACTGGGGGCGTAACGCAACTTGCGTCCCCTGAATGCACGCCTGCGCGTTCTATGTGCTCCATTATGCCGCCGATAAAGAGGCGCTTTCCGTCGCAAATGCCGTCTATTTCGCACTCTATTGCCTTCTCTATGTATTTGTCTATGAGGACAGGGCGGCTTTCGCTCACTTCCACCGCCTCTGCAATGTATTTTGTGAGCTGCTCGTCATCGTACACTATTTGCATTCCCCTTCCTGCTATTACATAGCTTGGGCGAACCACTACGGGGTATGTGATTTTATTTGCGGCTGC
>Ga0172370_10004593_pt1 | contig 18370 bp, 15 predicted proteins | sample LakKiv5m_FD_114538 | JGI IMG/M metagenome (GOLD analysis project Ga0172370, IMG submission 114538) | Freshwater microbial communities from Kabuno Bay, South-Kivu, Congo - kab_022012_11.5m | ecosystem: Environmental > Aquatic > Freshwater > Lake | place: Democratic Republic of the Congo...
ATAAAGACATGGGCTTTGTGCTGGCTGGCAAACCACTCACCGGCGGGAACAAATCTTGAGTGATCGTCTAATGTTGCGATTAAATACAACTCTCCAATTCGGGGAAAGATCATTTTCCCCATAATATCCGTCTGCCACATTTGGTTAGGATATTCTGCCTCAAACGTTTGAATTGGTTTTACTCGCTCGATATTGATTTTGATGAGGCCGGCCTTTTTCAGTATTCGTCTCACCGTTTCTTTATGAACAGTTAGCTTAAGATTGTCCTTAATATTTCTTGCCGATCGCCAACGTTGTTGATCTTTGAGTTGGATGATTGTACTTTTTTCTTTTTCTGTTAGTTTGCGATTGTTGCCACCCCGCCGATCTTTTAAACTTTCAACGCCTGCAGTCAGAAATCGTCGTCTGTAGTTGAAAAACGTTCGAACATCACACTGTAAAATCTCACAGGCTCGTTTTATCCCAATTTCTTTTCTTAAGAATCTGGTAACCGTATCCAGTTTTCGTTCTACAGGATTATTTAATATTCTCACCTCCAGTCATAGAGGAGAGTTTACAAACAAACCTTAATCGGAAAATTCAAATGTTAAAGTGCTCGGAAAATTGAAATGTTGCGTAACACAAGCGCCTATAGAAAAATCGTTTTGACAATTAAGAATAAATGATGTATTTTTAATATCAGATAGTATTATTTGATATTAATTTGTAATTAAGTGTTCATGTCCGTTTTGAAATCAATAGTCTTACGGATTAAGTCAGTCGTTTCCCCTTCTTTTTTTCTTTCTTTTTTTGTTGTGAGCTCAATCTTTTTTATATCGTGCACTCCGATACGGGCAGCATTCCGCTTTGCGTCAATGAGCGATTCCCATGTAGAAACGGCTAATTTTACCCGGACAATAACACAAATTAAGACAGATAATCCCGACTTCATACTTTTTAACGGAGATTTGGAAAATGACGGTGTAACAAATAGCGAAATGGATAAGATGGTTGCAGTTATAGGCGATCAATTAAATAAAACTTTTTTGGTACGCGGCAATCACGATGACCACGTAGCCGGCAGCGCTTCCTTGTGGCAAAGTTATTTTAATGACAAATATGGCGCCGACAGGGGATTGTCGCTCCCGGCAGGAGTAACCAATTATATCGGGATAAATTCCGATTCAACTTATTTAACCTACTCCTTTGACTATGGCAATTCAAGATTTATAGGTATTGACAGTAACAAAAACGCCGATCCAATGGCTTCGGCTCAGTACACGTTTTTAAATGACCGACTGGCCGATGCCGAGAACAGGGGGTTGATCCACGCCTTTATTTTTACCCACCCGCCGGAATATTGTGTTGACAGTACCCATTGCTCTTGCCAAAATGTAACCGGTTGTGGTCCGTCGAGCCAATTAAGAGACATTATAAACGCTCATCCTATTGTTTCGGCAACAATTCACGGCCATGAACATTTACTTTCCTGGACCCATATGAGTGATGCGAGAGTGCCGGGGTTAACTCATGAATATGAGGAGTTTATGACCAGTCCGGCAGGCAATCCCTATGGCTCGACCGTATATTCCAACCGGGTTGATTTTTATAATCGCACCGCCAATGGGTTGTCTTACGGATTGGTAGATGTTGACGGTGCCAACTTTACCGTCAGTTTTTATCATGTCGGCGAATCTACGCCTCTTTGGAGCAAAACATTTACGAAAAGTAAAGTAACTATTACGTCAGGACTTTCACCGACCATAACTCCTACCTCCAGACCAACCAGCACACCCACGCCAAGAATAACGGGGACGGTTACCCCGGCTACTGTTTCCGGCGGGCGGGCGCTTAAATATTACGGCGTAGATAGGGTTGAAGCAACAAACGATGCCAATTACCAAGTGCTTGCAAGTCATTCTGTCAAAACCGTCGTTCAATATCTGAGTATTAGTTCGCAGACCGCTTGGAGAAATGTTATTGCTCTGGCTGAAAAATACAATATGGATATTGTTATTTTTCCCAACCAGGGTGGCGACGTTTCCGGTTGCGGGTGGGAAACACCATTTAATTCTCCGCAAAACGGCGATTATATTTGGCGCGTCAAATCGATGTTGGATTACTTTGATAATGTTGCCAATTGGCCCGGGGGGAGAATTCGGGTAGTTGGAATAGTATCGTCACATGAACCGATGTGGAATCAGGGGTCATGTAAAACTAAAATTGCCGATTTGGCCGCGATTAAAACTCAACTTAGGGCGTATGTCAATAGGTCTGATTTTAAGGTTTGGAGTTATATTGACAATATTAGCGATATGCCAAATATAACCGATTTTTCTTCCTATGCGGATGCAGAAAAGATAATGGATGTGGCTGCAATCTGGCAGCATTGTTTTGGAGGCGCTGAAGGATCATGTCCGGGCGCAAAAAACAAAATCATAAATGATAGAAAATTAATCAATGATGCCGGATTAAACGGTAAGGTCGATCTTGTTTTTCTGATGCAAACTTTCGCACAGGATAGTGGATATCGTATGCCTACTTACGATGAATTACTGACCGAAAGCAGAAATTTCCTTGATACCGGTGCGCTTGACGGGTTTATCTATTATACCTGGGGGGCATGCTGGTATGATACTGATCTTGGATGTCCATCGGTAACAAATCCGGCAAATAGTGCCTTGTGGCCAGTTATGGATATACTCTATTCTACTCCCACCCAGGCGCCAATTCAAGGAGATGTCAACGGCGACCACCATGTAACCATTGATGATTTTCTGTTGGTATCCGCCCAGTTTGGAAATTTACCCAACAGCAATCTTGACCTTGACGGTAATGGCAAAATAAATGCGGCGGATTTATCGATTATTCTTGCTTATTTCGGAATGTAGACGGATAGCAAATACTTACCGGTGTCGGTTTTTTATTCCGTGGGAAAAACTGAGAGATAGGAATCGTATTTGAGTTTTTTGCGGTGGGAATATTCGACTTTTTTAGCAAAACCTTTCTTAATCATTACTTCGTTCACTAAAGCTTGATCGTCATGGCAAAGATTGCGAATTTCTTCCAAACAATCGATCCAGACATAGGCTAATATCCGGCCGAATTTGTCGTCTTGATAATCGCCGTCGGTAACTTCTGTCGCTGTTGTCTTGAGGGGAAAGATTTTCTTGATTTGGTAGTAACTTTTAATATCTTTTAATTTATTCCAGCCGGTCCAACCTAAAACCGAAGCCATGAGCAAACCGGCGACCAAAACAGCCGGAACTTTACGCGACTTTAAAAACTTAACTGTCAGTTTCTTGGCCATTAGTATTAATAATACACGAGTACGATATAATTAACCCATATGTTTATTGATGAAATAGAGATAACGGCGGAAGGAGGACGCGGGGGGGCCGGCCGGGTCGCTTTTTTTGCCATGCGGAGCGGACCAAGCGGTGGAAACGGCGGGCATGGAGGCGATGTTTATGCGACTGTTAACCCGAATATTTCGGACCTGAAAAAAATAGCGGAAAAAATATTTTATAAAGCACAAGACGGTGAATCGGGAGGCTCAAACAGACGGTCAGGCGCAAACGGGAAAGACCTATATCTTCAAATGCCTTCGGGAACGACAATTATCGACCTGACGACCAAGGAAGAAGTCGAATTGAAAAATAAGGACGATCGGGTTTTTTTATGTCACGGAGGAAAAGGCGGTTTAGGCAACGATGCTTTCAAAACTTCAACCAACCAAACACCACGGAAAGCAGAACCCGGGGAGAAAGGTCAGCAAAGGCGGTTCAAATTGATCCTTAAACTGATTGCCGATTACGGACTGATCGGATTGCCGAACGCCGGAAAAAGCAGCCTGCTCAATGAATTGACTGCCGCCCATGTCAAAACCGCCAATTACCCTTTCACGACGCTTGAACCGAATCTCGGAGTTTATAACGGCCGTGTGATTGCCGATATTCCGGGGCTCATAGAGGGCGCGTCGGCCGGAAAAGGATTGGGAATAAAATTTTTGAAACATATCGAGAAAGTAAAATTGCTGCTTCATTGTATTTCGGTCGAGTCCGAAGATATCGAAAAAGAATACCGGACGGTGATTGAAGAAATGGGAAAATATAATAAGGAATTATTAAAAAAAGAATCGATTATTTTATTGACGAAGGCGGATTTGACGGACAAGAAGGAACAAAGGGAAAAAAAGGAGCGGTTGGAAAAATTCGGGAAGAAAGTAATGCCGGTTTCGATTTATGACACGAATTCATTGACACAACTTAAAAAGTTATTGTAGAATGATTGAATGGAAAAAAACAAAAAGGCCGACGAAAACAAATGTCCCTTGTGCGGTTCTGCGTTAAATCCGATTGAAGAAACCCCAAGCGGAAAAAAATTACAACGCTGTTCGACCGGTTCATGGAACCGCGAAACGAGACAAACCGAAGGCTGCCCGTACGTGCTTTGGCTCGATTCGATTCCTCAGCCTCTGGATGAAAAATGCCCGAAATGCGGTGCTAATTTGGTAATGACGACGACAAGAAGCGGAAAAAAACTGAAAAAATGCAGCAAAGGCGGCTGGGACCGCGAGGCGAAAAAACCAACCGGTTGCGATTACGTTGAGTGGTTTAACGGTTCAAAAGAGGAATTGGATGAAGTTTGCCCGAAATGCGATGCCAAACTGCTTTTGGTAACGACGGCCAACGGCCGCAAAATGAAAAAATGCAGTACTTCCGGATGGGACCGCCAGGCAAGGAAGCCTACAGGCTGTGACTATATTCAGTGGCTGCCAACCGGCCAATTTGCGCCAAACGGCGACGAGAACTTCCCCGATCACGAAATATAATTTGGAGCCTTAGGAAGGCTTATTTAAGGAGAACAGTCAGTTCACCCTTATATGGCTTATTCATTAAATTTTTGGCTTTGCCGCGGAGGATTTCTTCAAACTTTTTTGTCAGCTCGCGGCCAATACAAATATCGGCCTCCGGCATCAGTTCATTGATTATTTTTAAAGTCTTGTTTATTCGGTAAGGGGATTCGTAGAAAGAAAAGACGGAATTAGGGAGGTTTTGGGATATTAGGGATATTTGGGAAATTCGGGATTTTAATTTCGATAACTGTTTGGGGAGAAAACCGAGGAAAATGAGTGCGCTTTTGCCGGGTTTGATGTCGAACCCGGAATAAACAAAGGCGGTGGTGAAAGCGGTCGGGCCGGGGATAACGACGAAAGGTATATTTTTTTTGATGACGGTTTGGATCAATAAACTGCCGGGGTCGGAAATAATCGGCATGCCGGCCTGTGAAACGAGACTAACGGTTTTACCTTCCTCGAGCAGTTCTATTACTTCAGATAGTTTTTCGAATTCTTTTTCTTTGTAGTAGGAAAGAAGGTAAGGGGGATTAGAAAGATGTGGAAGATGAGGGAAGATATGAGGAATTTTATTTAAAAGTAAAGCGGTGGAGCGCGTATCCTCTGTAAGGATAACATCCGAATTAACTAAAGTTTTTGCTTGGCGGATGGAAAGATCTTCAAGATTGCCGATTGGTGTACCGACGATATACAACATAGTTACTTTGTTACCTTGACCAATGTTTTTCGTAAAAGCGGAATCATCATCGGAATCACCGAGATCAAAACAATGACGATGACGGCGACGGAGAAGTTTTCTTTAATAAAAGGAACATTGCCGAAAAAGTAACCACAAAGCGTGACGCCGGCAGCCCATATTATTCCTCCGATAAAATTATAGGAAATGAATTTAGCGTAGCTCATCTGGCCCAAGCCGGCGACAAAAGGCGCGAAAGTGCGCACGATCGGTACGAAGCGGGCGAGAACGATCGTTTTGCCGCCATGTTTGGCAAAAAACTTGCTGGTTTCATCGATATGATTCTGGTTAATGGGCACTTTCGGATTGGCAACCAGTTTTTCTCCGAAGAAATGACCGATCCAGTAATTGACGGTGTCGCCTAAAATAGCGGCCAATGCCAGCAGGATAAGCAAAATAAAAATATTGAGCGACCCCAAAGCGGCCAATGCGCCGGCGGCAAACAAAAGAGAATCTCCGGGAAGAAAGGGAGTGAAAACTAATCCGGTTTCGACAAAGATAATAATGAATAATATAATATATGCCGCTAAACCGTAGCTCCTGATTATTTGGCTAAGGTGAATGTCGATGTGAAGAATAAAATCCACGACTGTTCTTATTATTTCCATTCTAGTAATTATAACAATAAAATGATAAAATTATCAGTTGCCCATGTTTAATTTAAAATCATCTTTTGTCCCAACCGGGGATCAGCCGCAGGCGATCGAAAAATTAATTGCAGGAGTCAATGGTGGCCTGAAAAATCAGGTGCTTCTTGGCGTGACCGGATCCGGAAAAACTTTTACGATGGCAAACGTTATCCGTGACCTGGACATGCCGGCTTTGGTCATTTCCCACAATAAAACGTTGGCCGGCCAGCTTTATCAGGAAATGCGCGATTTTTTCCCTGAGAACGCGGTTTCCTATTTCGTTTCCTATTACGATTATTACCAGCCTGAAGCATATATTCCCCAAACCGACACTTATATCGAAAAAGAGGCGGAGATAAACGAACTCATCGATAAACTGCGTTTACAATCGACAACCAACATCCTGACTTGCCGCGACGTTGTCGTCGTTGCTTCGGTCTCCTGTATTTATAACATTGGTTCGCCGGTCGAATACGGAAAATTCATATTGGAAGTTAATAAGGGAGATAAAGGAGATTGGGGAGAAATGGGGAAAAGACTGGTGGAGCTGCAGTATGAGAGGTCCGAGTTCGAATTTAAGCGTGGCACTTTCAGGATAAGAGGCAATTATTTGGATATTTATCCGGCTTACGAGGATTTCGGCTACCGGATTTACACAGATGAGAAGCGGATAATTTCGCGGATAGTTAAGTTTGATGCCTTAACCGGAAAAGAGATAGGAGAATTCAAAGACAGTTTTGTCGTTTATCCCGCCAAACATTATCTGACCGATCCGGATGTTTTCCGGTCGGTCGAGAAACAGATCCGTACGGATTTAAAAAAAGAGTACGAAGTGCTAAAGAATCAGAATAAACCGGTCGAAGCACAAAGACTGATGCAGAAAGTGAATTACGACCTTGAAATGATCAGGGAGGTGGGTTACGTCAACGGCATCGAAAATTATTCGCGGTATTTGGACGGCCGGCGGCCCGGCGATCCGCCCCATTCGCTTCTGGATTTTTTCACGGCTGCCTACGGCAATAAGTTTTTGGTTTTTATCGACGAATCGCATATGACCGTACCGCAGCTTCGCGGCATGTATAACGGCGATTATTCGCGCAAAAAAACTTTAATCGATTTCGGTTTCCGGCTGAACGCCGCATTCGATAACCGGCCGCTCAAATTCGAAGAGTTTTATAAAATTCCACCGCATATTATTTATGTGTCTGCTACTCCCAACGATTGGGAAAAGGAAATGGCAAAAAAAGAAGCGCGGATTATTGAGCAATTGATCAGGCCGACGGGAATTATTGACCCCAAAATAATTATCAGGCCGGCAAAAAACGAAATCGCGGATTTAATCGCCGAAATCGAAAAAAGAGTTCCTAAATCAGAAAAAATCCTGGTGACAACATTGACCAAAAAGACGGCCGAAGACCTGACCGGTTATTTGAAAGAAAAGAAAATCCGGGCCGAATACCTGCATTCGGATATCCATACGCTTGAGCGGTCGGATATCCTGGATAATTTGCGAAAAAACAATTACGACGTTTTGATCGGGGTCAATTTACTGCGGGAAGGTTTGGATCTGCCGGAAGTTTATCTGGTTGCAATCTTGGATGCCGACCGTGAAGGTTTTTTGCGTTCGAAAACGTCTTTAATACAGAATATGGGAAGGGCGGCCAGAAATATTTCCGGGGAAGTAATTTTGTATGCCGACGAAATCACCAAATCGATCGAAGAGGCGGTTTCCGAAATCGAAAGAAGAAGAAAATATCAACTCGAATATAACCGAAAGCATAAAATAACGGCCAAAACAATCGTCAAATCGATTAAAGAAAAGATTATTGAAAAGCAGGATGAATTTTTAGTTTACGATCGCGCGAAAACGGAATACGGCGAGGAATTTCTGGCAGATCTTAAACCGGAATCGCTGACGCCGTATGACAAAAAAAAGATCGTCAAGCGGTTGGAGAAGGAGATGAAAAAACAGGCGGAGGATTTGAATTTTGAGTTGGCGATAAAAATTAGGGAAAAAATTAAAGAAATATATGGATAAAATTATAATCAAGGGTGCCCGGCAGCATAATCTGCAAAATATCAATGTCGAGATACCGAAAAACAAATTCGTCGTCGTCACCGGCGTTTCCGGCTCGGGCAAATCTTCTTTGGCTTTTGATACGCTTTATGCCGAAGGCCAAAGGCGTTACGTGGAATCTTTGTCGGCTTATGCCCGGCAATTTTTGGGAGTGATGGATAAGCCCGATGTTGATTTAATCGAGGGTCTGTCGCCCTCAATTTCTATCGACCAGAAAACCGCCTCCCACAATCCCCGCTCGACGGTCGGAACAATCACGGAGATTTATGATTATTTAAGATTGCTGTATGCCCGTATCGGACATCCCCATTGCCCCAATTGCGGTATTGAAATCAGGAAACTTTCGCTTGATGAAATTGTCGGAAAAGTGATGAAACAGATGGAGCAGAAGGTCAAAGAAGATAAAATCAGGCCGAAAATTTTTAAAATATTATCGCCGGTCGTGCGGCAGCGAAAAGGGGAATTCAGGGACTTGATCGAAAATATCCGCAGTAAAGGGTTTAGCGAACTGATTATCGATAAAAGAAACTTTAATATAAACGACGAAATAAATTTATTGAAAACGAATAAGCACAGCATCGATGTCATGATCGATTCGGTGTCGGTCTCTTATAAAGACATCAGAGACGATATTTCCAAAAGCAATTTGCAAACAAGGCTGAGTAACGATGTCGAGCAGGCGACGAATTTGTCAGATGGTCTTGTCATTGTGGTAGAGACAGGTTTAAAACCTGTCTCTACAGAAAAATTGTATTCCGAAAAATTTTCCTGCCCGAACTGTAATTTGTCCTTGCCCGAGATTGAACCGCGCATGTTTTCTTTCAATTCGCCGCTTGGTGCCTGCGAAAAATGCAAAGGAATCGGAAACATTTTCAAAATAGATCCCGATCTTATCATCAACCCGGGCTTAAGCGTTCTGGAAGGCGGACTGATCCCGTTCGCGCGGATTTTTTATCATGATACCTGGTATACGCGCCTTTTGCGCCGGGTCGCCGAAGAAGAGGGTATAGATTTGAATAAATCTTTGGGTAAATTATCGGACGGGGAGAAAAATATCCTTCTTTACGGAACGGATAAAGTTTACCGTGTTCCGGGAACCAACCGCTACGGCCGGCCGACCGTTATTTACGAAAAATTCCTTGGCGTGGCTCATGAAATCGAAAGAAGGTACTTTGACAATACCGCAGAAGAGGGAATGACGGACATCCAAAAATATATGCGTGAGGAAGTTTGCGATCGGTGCAAGGGTGATAAGTTAAAACCCGAAGTGTTGTCCATTACCATTGACGGAATAAATATTTCAAAATTATCAAAAAGATCGGTCGGTCAAATGGTAAACTATTTTCTGGATATGGAGAAAGGTTTAAAACCTTTCTCTACCTATGAATATGAAATATCCAAACCGATTATTAAAGAGATTTTAAACAGGCTGCAATTTTTAAAAAACGTCGGTCTGGCCTATTTAACCATTGCCAGAACCGCCAGAACTCTGTCGGGAGGGGAACTGCAAAGAATCCGGCTGGCTTCACAAATCGGATCCGGGTTAACCGGTGTTCTTTATGTCCTTGACGAACCGTCGATCGGTCTTCACCCTAAAGACGTGAGCGCTTTAATCGATTCGCTTCATGAGCTTAAGAAATTAGGCAATACTTTGGTGGTGGTCGAACACGACAAGGAAACGATCGAATCGGCCGACTATCTTATCGAGTTGGGGCCAAGAGCCGGCAAACACGGGGGGAAAATAATGTTTAGCGGAACGGTTTCCGAAATAAAGAAATCGACAAAGTCGAGGACCGGCCAGTACCTCTCCGGAAAAAAGGAAATCAGATTGCGAAAAACCGATTTGGTCGAAAATCGCGGGAAATTAAGCCTCAAAGGCGCAACGATGTTCAATCTGAAAAATATCGATACGGAATTTCCGCTGGGAAACCTTATTTGCGTGACCGGAGTATCCGGATCCGGCAAATCAACGCTCATCGTCGAGACCCTTTATCCGGCGCTGAAGCATCTGCTTGACGGCTACCAGCAGGGAAGAATCGGCGATTATTACCGGTTGGAAGGCTTTCATTATTTGGACCGCGTTTATTTGGTCGACCAGTCGCCGATCGGCCGGACTCCCCGATCCAATCCGGCAACTTATGTGGGCTTTTTCGATGAAGTCCGCGATATTTTCAGCGACACGACGGAAGCACGCGCCAGGGGATTTAAAAAGGGCAGGTTTTCTTTCAATGTCCGAGGCGGCCGCTGTGAAAAGTGCCAGGGCGGGGGTGAAATCAGAATCGAAATGCAGTTTTTACCCGACGTTTATGTAAAATGCGATGTTTGCGAAGGGCGCCGATATAACCGCGAAACCCTGGAGGTGAAATATAAGGGGAAAAGCATATACGACATTTTGAAAATGACGGTTGACGAAGGAGCGGAGTTTTTTATCAATCATCCGCGTATCTACCGCAAACTCAATTTTTTGAGGGAGGTCGGTTTGGGTTATATCGAGCTTGGGCAGCCGGCGCCGACTTTTTCCGGCGGTGAAGCCCAAAGGATCAAACTGGCCAATGAATTGTCGCGTAAAGATAGCGGCAAAACCCTTTATATCCTGGATGAACCGACGACCGGCCTGCATTTTTTCGATATCCAAAAACTGCTTCATACTTTAAGCAAATTGACGGAAAAAGGAAATACGGTCATCGTTATTGAACACAATCTGGACGTCATCAAAAACAGCCAGTACATTGTTGATCTGGGGCCGGAAGGCGGAGATAATGGCGGAAATATTGTTTATCAGGGAGAATTGAAAGGAATTTTAAAGAGTAAAGAATCTTACACGGCACAATATCTGAAGAAGATCATTTGAGTAAATTGTTAAATTGCCGTCTTAACAATTTAACAATTTAATTAAGTATCTTATATAATGATTTAATGAGGCGGAAAGCGGTTGCTTTTTTTATATTTTTATCAATCTTTTTAATACATTGTCCGAATGTTATTGCGCAGGACTTTAATACCGATTACGTCGTCGAGTATTTTCCGCAGGAAATCGGCAGCGGCATTTCGACTCATGTCAAGCTCAGTTCGACAATCACGAATCTTCGATCGGATATCGTCGTTAAAAAAATAGCCCTGTCGTTTCCCAAGTCCTTTATCATCAGAAACGCGGTTGCGGCCGACGATAAAGGGGCAATCGAACCGGAAATAACAAGAGAAAACAACCAAAATACGGTCACGATTGAGCTTGGCGACCCCAATATCGGCCGCGATTCGACCAATACGTTCAAACTGGAATTTGACCAGGAAAAGTTGTTTGAAATTAACGGCAATATTTGGGAGGTGATTATTCCGACAATCGACAGGGATGCGCGCCGCAATTATAAAGTCGTTCTCCATTTGCCCAGAACGACCGATAAAAAAATCTCGATTGCCAAACCGAAGCCCGACGATATCCGGCAGAATGAAATTGTTTGGAATAATGTTACCGATAAAACCATTTATGCGGTTATCGGCGATAAACAATATTATCGGCTCAAATTGAATTATCACCTTAAAAACCCGAAGCTGGTGCCGGTTTATACCGATGTGGCTTTTCCGCCCGATACGCTTTACCAGAAAGTATATTTGACTTCCTTAAACGCCCTGCCCAGCAAAACCATGACCGATGAGGACGGAAATTTTCTGGCGCGTTATATTTTGAAACCAAACCAAAACCTGGAAATCAGTTATGAAGGGTTGGCGGAAATCGACACGAAGCCGCGCGATGATGTGCGCCCCGTGATTGCCGGCATGTTCGAAAACCAAAAAAGTTATCTGTTGACCGCGGAAAAATATTGGATTTTGGATAACGCGGGTATTGCTTCCGATTTGAAAGACAGCCGAGCAATTTATGAATATGTTACGGATAAATTAAGATACAATTACGAGGAACTCAATAATAAGAATTTAAAACGGATGGGAGCAAATAAAGCTTTGCAATTTCCGGACAAAGCGGTTTGTATGGAATTTTCGGATTTATTTATCGCCCTGGCCCGGGAAAAAGGCATTTACAGCCGCGAGGTGGAAGGCTACGGGTTTTCGCATGATCAAACAATCAGGCCGATTTCCCTGATTTCCGATATTCTTCATTCGTGGCCCGAGTATTATGATACGAAAGCCTCGCTGTGGGTACCCATGGATCCGACGTGGGAAAATACTTCGGGCATCGATTATTATTCGTCGTTCGACCTTAACCATATCACTTTTGCCATTCACGGAAAAAGAGCCGATTATCCGTGGCCGGCCGGGATGTATAAAACGGAAAACTCCAAGGACGTCATTGTTTCGGCCGCCGACCGCAAACCGAATGAAAAAATCGAAATCAATCTTGATTCGCCGGCTTTGCCCGACAACCTGATCGATGAAAAAGTTACCGAAAGTAAAGTCACCATAAAAAATAACGGCAATATTTTTCTTTGGAACGTAGCGGTCGAGATGAAAGCCTCTGGCGTTTTGGTTTCTCCGGATAAAATTATCGTACCGATGATTGCGCCGATGGAGAAAAAAGAAATCAGTTATCAGTTGGCGGCGGACAAGGAAAACAGGAAAAAGAAAGCATCGATTGATATTTTCGTTATGGGAAATAAACTTTATCGAAAAAACTTTACGATTGTTCCTTATTATTACGAATACGTGATGAAAGGGTTTATCGCCTTGTCGGTGATTGTCGTGCTGCTTTTAATCTTCAAAATTTCTCTATGGCAGAACAAGTTAAAACCATAAGCGTTAAGCTTAACCGGAGCAATATCAAAGAACTTCCCAGCACGACCGGCGTCTATTTATTTAAGAAAAACAAAGAAATATTATACATCGGCAAATCGGTTAATTTGAAAGCCAGGTTATTGTCTCACTTGGAAAACGCGAAAATCGACAAGAAGGAAGCGGCGATCGTCAGGGGCTCGCAGGTTGTCGAGTGCATTATTACCGATTCCGAATTCAACGCGCTGCTTCTGGAAGCAAAACTTATAAATCGGATCCAGCCGAAATATAATGTTATCTGGCGCGACGATAAAAGTAATTTATATGTGAAGATAACAACCGGTGAAGAATATCCGAAAATTTCGGCGGTGAGAAAAACTGAAATCAGGGGCAAAAAAAATAAAAATATTTTTTTTGGACCGTTTTCATCGGGCTGGAGTGTTGAAACGATACTGAAGGAGATTAGAAGAGTTTTTCCGTTTTGCACGCAAAAGAAAATCGGCAAACACCCCTGCTTCTACAGTAAAATCGGGTTGTGCCGGCCTTGTCCGAATGATATAGAGAAGGAACGGAAGGAGAAGAGGGAAAAGATGAAAAAAGAATACCGGAAAAATATCAGAAACATTATCAGGATTTTTAAGGGAAACACCGACCTGGTCCTGAAAAATTTATATCGCCGGTTGAAGCTTTCGGCAAAAAAAAAGGATTATGAAAAAGCGATCGAACTGCGCGATAAAATTTACCATTTCCAAAGGCTGATGCACTGGCGTTTATTCATTTCCGACCGTACGCCGAATTACAATCAATCCGCAGAAAGCGTGCAGAGCCTGAAGCAAATACTTCGCCACTATTTTACCAAACTTGGCGAACTGAACCGGATCGAATGCTACGACATCAGCAATCTTAACCAAAAGAATGCGACCGCATCGCTTGTGGTTGCTTCAGGCGGCCTGATCGATAAGGCACAATACCGGCGGTTCAAAATCAAAAATCTCAAACTGCAATCCGATTTCGAAATGCTTGAGGAAGTCCTGACGCGGCGGTTTAAACGTCGTGAATGGCCGGATCCGCAACTTGTCGTGATCGACGGCGGCCGGCCGCAGGTAAGGACGGCGCTGAGGATATTTGGAGAATTGGGTATTGATATTCCGGTTGTCGGTATTGCCAAACATCCGGACAGGTTGGTAATGGGAACGGGCAATTTACCGGTTGTCCGGCCGGCGATGAACAATTTAGGTTTTAATTTGCTCAGGTATTTGCGGGACGAATCGCATCGGTTTGCCAGAAAGTATCATTTGCTGTTGAGGGATCCGTTGTTGAAAAGGTGACGCCTTGCATTCGCAAGGCGTCACCTTGTAAAATATAGTATGAAGAAAATTTTCCGGATAATTAGTTTTTCGGCGGTCGCGGTTATCATGACTGCTTTATGGAATAAAGGTTTCGTGATACCGCAAGATTATTTGGGGGTTTTAAGGGTTGTCGCGGTTGTTGGTGTAATATTTTATATTATCAAACCGATTTCCAAATTGATTCTGTTACCGGTTAACTTATTGACCATGGGTTTGGCTTCGTCCATTCTTTGTATTTTATTACTTCATTTTGCCAATAGCCGTTACGGGCTGGTGACCATCAAACCTTGGGATTTCCCCGGCATATCGTGGAATTTTATCAGGATCGACAAAACCCATATTGGTTATATCGGCAATTTGGTTTTGTCTTCCGTATCGGTATCGAGTATAATAAACTTACTGGAAAGGCTTTTATGAAAGATATTTTATTAATCGTTAACATCATTATTGCCGGGGCGATTGTCGTTTTTATCCTGATACAGGGCAGAGGGGCCGGATTGGGCAGCGCCTGGGGGGGAGGCGGCGAAATGTTCCAAACCAGACGGGGTATCGAAAAAGTAACGATGCGCTTAACCGCCGTCATGATTCTTATTTTCTTCATCGTTTCGATCATTAATTTTTTTATCCGTTAAACAATAATGGCGATCCGGCAAAAAAAGCTGCGTTATTATTACTGGCTGATTATCGAGTTTGTTAAAAAACATTTTCGCCTGATTTCCTTAAGTTTTTTGTTGAGCACGATCTTCATTGTCAGTTTCAGTTCGCTTTCTCCGATTCTTCTGAGCATTGTCGTTCCCCAGAAACAGGTAGTCGGTATGGTGGGCGATTATAACGCGGATAGTTTGCCGGGCGAAATCCAGGCCAGGATTTCCAACGGTCTTTTATATACCAATGAAAAGGGAGAATTTCTGCCGGCGATTGCCTCTTCATGGGAAGTGACGGCCGACGGCAAGGAATACCGGATACAACTGAAAAAGGATTTATTCTGGAATGACGGAAAACAATTTACCGCCAAAGAAATAAATTATAAATTTAAAGACGTCGACATGACGATCAAAGGCGATTACCTGATTATCTTTAAACTGAAAAAACCGCTGGCGATATTTCCGAATTATTTGACCAAGCCGATTATCCGCTACCCGCTTGTAGGCGTTGCGGGCTTGTACCGTGTCGATCATATGAAAAAAAAGTACGATACGATCTCGGACGTTTTTTTGGTCCCCAATAAAAAAGGTTTGAAGGTAATCGAGTATAAATTTTACGGCAACGAATCCAGCCTGATATCTGCCTATAAGTTGGGCGAAATTAACGAAATGATGCTTTACCGGAAAAGTCTGGCCGACACTTTCCGCAATTGGAAAAATACGACGATCGAACAATCGGTCGATTACAGCCGGCTGCTGACGATTTTTTTTAATCTGAAAAATAATTTCCTGAAAGAAAAAGAGGTGCGGCAGGCGATTGCGATGGCGATTGACCGCGACAAAGTCGCACAATTTGGTATCCGGGCAGACAGTCCGATTCCGCCGATTTCCTGGGCCTATAACCGGGAACTCAAGGAAATCCTTTACGACAAGGATACGGCCGGGCAGACAATCCGCAAAGCAAAAACCGCAAGCGACGAAGCCAAGCTGAACTTAAGCACTTATTACGAATATATGGATACGGCGGAAGAGATTAACCGTTCCCTGAACGAAGCCGGTTTAACCACCAATCTCAATATTCTTTATGGCGGTGAGCAAAATAATTTCGACATGCTTTTGGCATATTGGAAAGTGCCGACCGACCCGGATCAGTATTTCTTTTGGCATTCGACGCAAAGCCAGGGAAATATTACCGGTTATGTTAATTTAAAAGTCGATAAATTGCTCGAAGACGGCCGCAATACGACAAGTATCAAGGAAAGAAAAAGCATCTATGGGCAATTCCAGAAAACGATCATGGATGATTTGCCGGCGATATTCATTTACTATCCGTACGTTTATAATGTAAAAAGGAAGTGATATAATATTTTTGATCCCAGCTGGGATGGCGGAATTGGCCCGCCTCGCGTCGACGAGCGCCGCGAGTCGAGGCGGGCAGACGCATACAACATGAAATATTACACATATATACTTTGTAGTGAGAAATATAAAAAGACTTATACGGGAATAACTGATAATTTAGAAAGAAGGTTGATTCAACACAATAATGGTTATCATTTTTATACAAAAAGATATTTACCTTGGAGATTAATATACTCGGAAAAATGTGATGATAGAATAGAAGCAAGAAAAAAAGAAAAATATTATAAATCAGCCGCTGGTAGAAGGTGGATTAAGATAAACTTATTTAGTTAGCCGGGGTGGCGGAATTGGCAGACGCGCAGTCTTGAGGAGGCTGTGCCAGAAATGGCTTGGAGGTTCAAATCCTCTTCCCGGCACTTATGATAGGAAAAATTAAAGGAACGCTGATATTCACGGAAAATAATTACGGGCTTATAGAAACTTCCGGCGGCGTTTCGTATCAGACATATTTAACGCCGAAAATAATCTTGCAATATTCAATCGGCGACAGTATCGATATCTTTACTTACCTGCAAGTTCGTGATGATGCTTTGGTACTTTTCGGATTTGAGACAAAAAAAGAATATGATTTTTTTATATTATTGTTAACTGTTCCGGGAGTCGGCCCGAAAACCGCCTTTGGTGTTATTTCATCCACTCAAACCGATGAACTTTTGCAGGCGGTACGCGACAATAATGTCGATTATTTTACCCGCGTGCCCGGGTTGGGCAAAAAAACCGCCATGAAAATCGTCCTTGAGCTGTCGCAGAAGTTGAAAGAGGAATTTAAGATGGAAAAGATGTTTATGAGCCAGGATGATAAGACGGTGATTGATGCCCTTGTTTCGCTTGGTTATTCTTCGCAGGAAGCAAAAAATATTTTCCGGAAATTGCCGAAAGATTTGTCGGTTGAGCAAAAAATCACCGCCGCCCTGAAACTGACTTCATCATCCAAAAAATAAGATATAGTATAATCATGTAACAAGGTAATACAGTAACATTATGAAACAACCGGAAAAGAAAATTGATTTAACCAATCTTCGGCCACAAGCGCTAAAAGATTACATCGGTCAGGGTAATGTTGTCAGAACCCTGCGATTATTTATTGAAGCCGTTTTAAAGCGGGGAACGGCCACGGAACACATTTTATTTTACGGTCCGCCGGGAATCGGCAAAACGACTCTTGCTTATATTATCGCCAACGAGCTTCACGGAGAAATAAAAATAACTTCAGGCGCCGCGATCACGAAGTCGGGGGACTTGGCGGCGATCTTAACGAACTTGAAAGACAGTGACGTTTTGTTTATCGACGAAATCCACCGTTTGCCCAAGCCGGTCGAGGAAATGCTTTACCCGGTGATGGAGGAAAATGCGCTTGACATTATTATCGGCAAGGGGCCGGCGGCCAGAACGGTTCGGTTACCGGTTCCGAAAATCACCATTGTCGGCGCAACGACAAAACTGGCTTTATTATCGGCGCCGCTTCGCGACCGGTTCGGATTACTTCTCCGGTTGGATTATTATACCGAAGATGAAATGAGAGAGATTATTGTCCGGTCAAGCAATCTTCTTCAATTGCCGATCACGGAGAAAGCTTCGTTGGAAATTGCCAGAAGATCGCGGAAAACGCCGAGAATTGCCAACCGGATGTTGAAGCGGGCGCGGGATTTACTGGAAGTCAATAAACATAAGGCTATCGACGAAAATCTGTTAAAAAAATTATTTGAACTTTTGGAGATAGATGATGCCGGTCTGACGGACATTGATATTCAGTACTTAAAGTTGATCGGCGAGAAGTTCCAGAATTCGCCGCTTGGGGTGGAAACGATCGCGTCATCTTTATCCGAGGATAGGCGGACAATTGAAGAATTTATCGAACCGTATCTGCTTCAGATTGGTTTCATCAAAAAAACGCCGAGAGGCCGGGTGCTGACGCCGAAAGCTTTCAAACATTTAAAAATAAAAGAACCTCACG
>Ga0172370_10004596_pt1 | contig 18368 bp, 16 predicted proteins | sample LakKiv5m_FD_114538 | JGI IMG/M metagenome (GOLD analysis project Ga0172370, IMG submission 114538) | Freshwater microbial communities from Kabuno Bay, South-Kivu, Congo - kab_022012_11.5m | ecosystem: Environmental > Aquatic > Freshwater > Lake | place: Democratic Republic of the Congo...
CCAATAATTGTTAGAGAACCACCCTCTTGGCAGTTTCTGGCCGCTCCGAAAAATCTTTTTGCAGGCCACAAAGCCGCAGGATCAAATCCTCCGGAAAGTGTTCTTCCGGATGGCGCAACCGAAAGGTTGTAAGCTCTTGCCAAACGTGTAATTGAATCTAAAAGAATAATTACATCTTTACCCATTTCTACCAATCTTTTTGCTCTCTCAAGGGTAATATCGGCAACTCTGGTTTGATATTCCGGAGCTTCATCGAAATTAGATGCAACCACATCTCCCTTAACCGACATACTAATGTCTGTTACTTCTTCCGGTCTTTCGCCGATTAAAGCCGCCATTAGATGGGCATCCGGAAAGTTTGCGGAAATTCCGGCTGCAACTTCCTTAATAATGGTTGTTTTTCCGGCTTTTGGAGGAGAAACAATCATTCCTCTCTGACCAAAACCAATTGGAGCGATAAGATCCATTATTCTGGTCGAAAGGGGTAATTTTCCTGTTGACAAAGTAATCTGTTTGTTTGGGTAAATTGGGGTTAAGTCGTCAAAATATGGTCTTTTTAACGATTCATCCGCACCTATTCCATTAACTTTTTCTACTTTTAAAAGACCAAAGTAACGCTCTGTATCTTTGGGAGGACGGCCGATTCCTTCGATCAAATCTCCCGGACGAAGCAAAAATCTTCTAATTTGAGACTGAGAAATGTAAATGTCGCGGCTTGAAGGAATAAATTTTGGTCTTAAAAAGCCGTGTCCTTCGGGCTGAATGTCTAAAATTCCGGCAACTTCCTGGGTTGGTCCGGTTTGCTGCTCATATCTATTGTGTCCATTGTCTCTTGACCTAACCACAATTGCTTCAGGTTGAAAAGAAAGCGCTGGCGATGGCGAAATCATGGGCGCAGCTTCTGATACATTTGATACCTCTTCCACAACAGGCGCAACCGGTGTTCCGACAATGTCGTCGATTGACGCTGCCTTTTTTACCAAAGACTCATCTTTAGTGTCTGATGTTTTTTTCTTGTATACCATATTTTTAGTTACTAGTTACTAGACAATAGTTAATAGATGGGTTTCATTAGAAAGATTGGATATGCTTTTGAAGACTTCTCAGTGAAATTCCGATAAATCGGAATAAAAGCTTTTCTTATTAGACCATAGCCCCGCTCTTTTGTCAAGGAGGAAATTAATTTATTAATTTCCGGCGAAGACCCTGCCAAAAAATGCTCTCTGAGCCGTATTCGAATAGAATTGAAAAGGCGAAAAGCAAACCTAGGAGGGTTAAGGAGGAAATTTTAAAAATAAATTGAATTTGCCAGTTCGCATGCCGAATGCATGAAAGGTTGAGCGTGAAGAAAGTGCAAAACTCCGCTTCGATTAAGAAACTTGACAAGACCTATAGCAATATGCTATTATGCGGCACTGCTCAATTAGTTAACCCTTAATAGCTTTTTAATCTAATATGAAAAAAATATTTACATTTTTGCTTTTTGCTTATTGCTTATTGCTTATTGCGCCTGTAAAGGCTTTTGCAGACGATAACTGCACTCCCGTTTACGGTGGTGGACAAACTTGCCCGCCTCCCGGAAACATTACAATAGATAAAACCGTTCAAAACCCATCTAACGGAATATTCGTTGACAATCTTACAACCAACGATCCAAAATACAGTGCGGGTCAAATTGTTAATTTTAAAATTGTTGTTACCAATACAACCGGAACAAATATTCCTACCGTTAATGTTAGCGACGTTTTCCCAAGCTTTTTAACATTTGTTTCCGGAAACGGATCTTTTGATTCCGGCAAAAATACTTTAACTTTTAGCCTTAATAACCTTAATGGCGGACAAACCCACACTTTTAATATTCAGGAAAAAGTTGTAGGCGGAGCAAATATTCCTTTTGCAAACGGAGTGGTTTGTGTTGTTAACCAGGCTTTTGGAACAACTTCCGGAGGACAAACCGCACAGGATAATTCTCAACTTTGTATTCAAAAAACAACAGTTACCCCAACTCCATTTGCAACAACTAAAGGCGGATTACCTGTTGCGCCGGCACCTAAAATTTTAGCCACACCTGCGACAGGACCGGAAATGCTTCCCCTATTTGGACTTATCCCTACAGGAATTGCAGGTTTTATTTTAAGAAGAAAAGTAAATAAGTAAACCGGAATTTAAAGGAGGTGAAAACATTATGGCAAGAAGAACAGAAGGAGATCCAACAACCGCAGCCCCAGCAACGCCAGACGTTGCAACAGCTACTCCGGCAGCAATCAGAGCAGAAAGAATGCCAATAGGCATTAAATATGCGCTTGGAGTTGCAGGAGCAGTTGCAATTTTAGGGGTTGCCGGAACAGGATCTTACGCGTTGTACGAAACAGGAAGACATGCTAACGATGCTAAAAAGATCGAAAGCTCACAGGCTCCTAGAACAACAACCGAAACAACCGGACAGGCAGCAGGAGCTGCTGATCCAAAACCGCAAGGAGTTGATGTCTCTACGACATTAACAACTCCTACAACGGTTTTTGAGCAAACAACCACTTCTACGACCGCAGTTGAACAATCAAACGGTTTAGAAATGGGAGGAGTTGGAGTTAAAATTCCAGTCCCATCTGTAATCTCCGGCGACATGGTCAGAGAAGTTAGAGATGGAGGAAAAAATAAACTCTTTACCGAAGGACAATGGTTTCACCCTGTGTATGACATTGGCGCAGAAACTGCAGCTAACGATTATAGAGGAATCGGACCATGGTATCCTGTAGCATTTGCAAACATAGATGCTAACGCAGCTCAACTTACCACTCATGGAAATGTAGGAGAATTAGTAATTTCTACAAAGAATGGTGGAAAAGTTATGATTGCAGTTATGCAGCTTGATAAGCATCAAACAGACGGCGCTTGGGGCACAGATCCTAACACCGGAAAGTTTATGCAAAACAGGCAGTGGGCAATGCAATACAATTTTCACAGTTTGCAACCTAATCAGGAAATATTTGTTGTAGATCCGGATACCGGAAATCAACTTACATGGCCTGATGGTTCACCTGTAATTTACAGAGCTAACGAGCAAGGAATAGCAGCTTTTGCTATCCCAAAAACTCACGGAAACGACGTGAGGGTTGGTTTTGTATTCACAGTACCGGCTCAAGACAGCGGAGTTCAGGCTTCCGAAATTAAATTCGAAAGAGGTCCGAACGATCGACCGGGCAAAACAGGAGAAAATCCTTTACCAGAGACTATTTTAAAACCAATGGTTTCTGAAAAATAAAAATTTCTATTTTTAGAGAATTTTTAGTGCGCGCCTTAATAGGCGCGTATTTTTTTGGGGAAAAGATTATTACAAGTATTTATTAACTTCTTTAATGGCTTTATCCCAAGTGAACTTCTCTTTTACTAGCTCTTGTAAGTTTTTGCCAAAGGTTAGCCTTAATTTAGGATCAGAAATCAATCTGTCTATTGCTTTTTTAAACGCCGGTATATCTTTTGGCTCAACGAGCAGTCCTGTGACATTGTTTTTAATAACTTCACTTATTCCCCCTTCGTTAGTCGCAACAACTGCTACACCGCTTGCCCCTGCCTCAAGCAAAGCTATTGGCAACCCCTCGCTATGCCAAGTGGGATAAGCAAAGATGTCCGCGTCCTTTAATAAAGCCACTGTCTCTTCCCTATTAATTTTTCCCAAAACAAAAACATTTTGTAATTTTCTCTTTTTAACGTCGTTTTTTAGATCTTCAAGAAGCGGCCCGCTCCCTGCAAACACAAAATCCACACCGGAAGTAACTGTTGAGATATCGAATAAGGTTTTTATTCCCTTAGACTCAATTAGCCTCCCAACATATACTATTTTTAGTCTGCCTTCTTTCTGTTTTTTTATCGAGAATAGTTCTTTTTCAATTCCCGGATAACAAACTTGGGAGGTCACCCCAAAAGCCGATTTTAAAAACTCTTTCGTCTTAATATTCTCAACAAATACGGTATCAAATAGATGCAAGAAAAAATTAGAGATAGTTGAGTCAATAAGTTTGGCGATTAAACTTACGGCTTTACTCTTATGAACAGGATAAAAAGCACAATGGTCTGTTAAAACCGCTTTTGTGCCTGTAATTTTGGCAAACAGAACTCCCCACCAGGAAGAATCAAAGAACCTGGTAGAACAATGAATTAAGTCATAGGATGACCTGTGGCTAAAGAGAAATCTTAGAAGGTAGAACGGCTTTGGGATATAGAATTGATCCTGCAGTATTTTATAGCACGGAAGCCTATAAACATTTAGCCCTTTATATTCTTCTCGATTTTTGACTTCATCCGTGTTATAACACAAAACATCTACATCGACTTGCGGGCTTTGTTTTTTTAAGCCGGTATAAAGTCCTAACATATATTGCTCACTCCCCCCAATATGAGGATAAAAAAACGGTGTAATCACTAAAATTCTTTTCATATAATTTCAAAAATTGCCACTTCGCTATTTTTATAAATTAACTTAAACTGCTTGCTTTTGGCAAGAAAATCAATGCGAGACTGATCATCGCTAGTTATTAATCTTGGCGACCAAACGTTATAAAATGAACTCTGTTTTTGTTTTTCCGGAAGATCTTGCCAGGCAAAATATCTTCCTCCAATAACAAATAGTGTTTTCCCTGGGTAATTTTGTTTTTTTAACAAATCATCCTTTACTCTCAATAATTTGCTCTTAATTAATACGGGATCATTTAATTTATTAATACTTATTAAAGCATTCCTAGATGATAAATTCATGTAAACCCCTCCTTGAGTATTAACTTCGGAAATAGCTTCAAAAATATATTGCGAGCTTGGATCGCTAACTAAAAATTGATTATCGCCTTTATGCAAAATTAGCCAATTTGCTGCCTGAATTTCCTCAAAAGAGATCTGAGTTTCCAAGGTACCGGAATGAAGCGGCTCTTTATAAGCAACCTGGTTTTTATAAAAAACGATCGTAGAGATTAATATCATCATTGAGATTGCGGCTACCCTAAAAAGATTACGTTGTCTGGAAATAATAATCCATAAAGAAACGGCAATAATTAAATTTACAAAATACCTCCCCAATACATAAAATTTCAAAAAATATGAAAATGGAGCAAACGAAATGCCAAAGATTAAAAACGCCAAAATTAAGACTAATTTCTGGAAAGCGTTTCCGTTTTTAACTATTAAAACACAACCAATTAAGACCAAAATTAAGCTTCCTGCCCCGTACCAATCGCTAAGATAGCCTAATTTTTCCCAAATAGAAAAATTAAAATGAGCAGCTTCTTCTATCCCTAGAATAAACCATTTCCCCAAAAAATTAATACTAATAAGTATGCCGGAAAAAAGAAGAGAAAAAATCACTGCTAAGTTTATATGTTTTTGAATAAATTTATATCTGGAAACTAAAAAGCCTAACAATAAAATTACTAAGGAAAGCGAACCAACGACATAATGCATAAGAAATACTGAAACTCCGGCAATAAGCAAAAACCAAGGCTTATGGTTTTTAATATCTTTGAAAACAAGGATTGTCATTAATCCAACTAGAGTTTGTGGTATTAAAAATAGGGATGAATAAACTACCAATGACTCGAAAACCAAAGCGGAAATTAAAGCAGAAATTGTTGCCAGCCATTTGTTAGGAAAGATCTCTTTTGCAAGCAAATACGAGGCTAAAACCGTTGCCAAATAGTGCCAGTATTCAAGCCACCAATATATTCCTAAGAGGCTTTTCTGAAACAAAATCTTAGGGATAGAAAGTAAAATTTCAAAAAAAGGAGAATAACTGTTAAACGTAAAGGTGTCGGAAATCTTAGACGTTACAAACGAAAGGTTTCCCTGAGAAATTAGATTTGCCAATGTAATATGCTCGTAAATATCCCAGTTAAGCTGCAAGGGATAAGGGGTATTTCTTTTCCAAATTAGAAAGTAAATTACGGTAGTAAATATAGCTAAAAATACCGGAATTAATAAGCGCGTAAATTCTATTTTTACCCCCTTTTTTAGCCTTAAAGCAGTTATGCGGACTAAAGATATCAACGAAACAACAATAATTGAAAATCTGACTATTTGCGAAAAACTACCAAGATTACCAAAACTAAAAATTCCTATTAGTAAGAAATAGAAAATAAACCAGAAAAGCGAACCCATAATCCACGCCGGAACGATTTTCTTGGTAAAAAATCTTCCGGTTAAATACGGAACTAAATAAAAAGAAAGGCTTGCAAAGAAATCTATAATCATATTTTTGGAATGTAAATTGTCTGTTTTATAACCGCTTCCCTACCCTTTTTAACCGGAGTTTTAAGCTCTAAAATCCTCCATTTGTCCTGAAAAGATATTTGCTGACCCGTAATAACCGGTATTTCCATATCCGCCTTTCCTGACTCGTTTAAAACCGTAAGCCTTGAAATGTCCGAGGGCAAAAACTGTCCTTCTCTAACCACAACCGGAATAAAATTTTTCCTTTCCAGAAAAGCGATTTTTTCCATGTCTAGTAGATTTTCATTTAGATAAGCTCTTTTTTTATCGTCTGTTACCAAGCATGCCGGGCAAAATGTAATTGCAAGACCAATACTGTCAAAATCTTTCTTTGGAGACTTAATTACTCTTCTTATTCCAATTTTGTTATTTTCGGATTTGACCTCATAGGTAACCAAAAAATCGTTATTTGGATCAAGCGTTTGTGCGTTCCAAAAAAGCGCTTTTCTATCTAAAAATAAACCTTCCAAAGTTAGCCTTAATTCTTGCAATATTTGCTTATTTCTGCTATCTTTGAGCTTGTTTACTAAGTGTTGTTTTGCTAAACCTTGATAATAATAATCGTTTAGAGGAGACACTGTAAAAATTATTTCCTCTAGATTGTTATAAAAACTGACGTTATAAGGCGTCGCCTCTGCCCTTCCGTAGCTATCGAAAATTTTGTCATAAGGCATACGGAGAAACATCATGCCCAGAGAGGTAAAACCAATGATTAATAATAGTATTAGAATAAAAAGCCGATTTTTCATAAATCCTATAGCATTGACAAAATATGATATAATTATAGCAGATTTAACTAATATAAATCAAGCCTATAATAGATTTTGAACCATGATAAAAAATAAGAGGATATCACTAATCATACCATGCAGAAACGAAGCCAGGGCTTTAAAGACAGTCTTGAGTCAGCTTCCCGGGGAAATTGACGAAGTTATCGTTATAGACAACAACTCTACAGATAATACCGTAAAGACCGCCAAATCTTTTAACGCTAAGGTCTTTATTGAAAAAAGAAGTAAAAATGGAATTGGCTACGGCTATGCGCTGCAAAAAGGTCTAGAACAAGCAAATGGAGATATTTTAGTCTGTATGGACGGAGACGGATCCTATCCTACACGAAATATTGCAAAAATTGTTAATTATTTACTTAAAAAAAATTTAGATTTTATCTCTTGTAATCGCCTGCCGTTTAAAGATCCTCAAAAAATGTCTTCTATAAGGACTCTCGGGGTTAGAATTCTTAACCTAATCGTTTTTGTATTTTTTGGTTACAAAATAAAAGATAGTTTAAGCGGGATGTGGATTTTTAGAAAAAATGTGTTTAAAAAGATCGGTCTTACCCAAGGCGACTGGAATTTTTCTTTGGAAATTAAACTAAAAAGTATTAATTTGCCTGGGTTATCTTTTGCGGAACACCCCATTTCCTACCATGATCGTATTTTTGATAAAAGCAAACAAAATTTATTTAAAACCGGAATTACCCACGCGTTTTATTTACTTTACTTAAAAACAGTTTTTCTAAGACATGATTTATACGTTTTTCTTCTAAGGACAAAGGGTAATTTTTTAAACAACAATTCTTCTCTGGCAAAGAGCTAAATTAATTTCTAAGCCTTACTTCGAGGCTAAAAAATTGACACTTACAACTTTCTATGTTAAACTTTACAAATAATGACTGTCCACAAAAAACCTGCCTAAGCCTTAAAATTGCCCCAAAGATATGAAAAATCCAAAACCATTAGTATCTATTCTTTTGCCTGTCCATAACGCCGAGAAATACCTGACAAATTGTCTTAACAGTCTTTTTTGCCAGAGCTATAAGAACATCGAAATCATTGCAATAGACGACAAATCTTCCGATAAATCGGCAAAAATCCTAAGAAGCCTTAAGAAACAGGATAAAAGACTACACGTTTACCAAAATGTAAAAAGATACGGCATTTCCCTTACCTTAAATAGGGCTACAAAGCGTGCTAAGGGACAATTTCTTACTGTTATGGGAACAGAAGACACTTGTGTGCCTACAAAAATTAAAAAACAAATTAAATTTCTACACGCCCATCCGGATGTGGTCGCAGTCGGAACCCAATGCCAATTTATTACAGAAGCCGGAAAAAAGCTCGCCAAGAGCGATTTTCCCTCTCAAAACCATAATATTTATGCCTCTCCTTTGCACGGAATTTCCATGCAATTTGAAACAGTTTTAATTAACAGGATGCTTCTTCCAAAAGACGTAATTAAGTTTAAATCCAACTCATTCCCGTTTATTTATTCGGATTTGATGATGAAAATTCTTCCCTACGGCAAATTTGCCAATATAAATGAATTTTTACATTTACACAGAAACCATCCGGGAGTTTATTTCTCCGACCTTAAGCACAATATTTCTTCCTTGATTAAGCTTTGGATAAAATCACTTACCTTTTATGATTATAATTTAAACCGTTCTTTTTTCTCCCCGCTTATTAAGACAAAAACTTCCTAATTTTTACTAAACTTTATTTCATCCCAAAGTTATCCACATTTTTTAATAATATCCTAATTAGCTTGATTTAACAGTCTTTTCTTCTAGAAAAAGACTATAAGTCTGCCACTTTTTGGGTGTATTTTTGCTATAGGCTTGACAATACTTGACAAGCTATGTTAGAATTGGGCAAAGTATGAAACTAAGTTTTTTTAAATTTAACAAGAAGCATGTTAGAAAAAGTTTATCCGATTACAAAGAGGATTTGCTTTTAAAACAAGGTAAAGAACAATTTAAAAAATTAGTGGAAAAAGGGTTTAATATCCCGGTTGCATTTTTATAAAAAAAGAGCATCGCTTTCGTTACACGGATCAATAATTTCAGGTACGATAAGCAATGCTCTTGGAAAAAGGGCAGATAGTTCCTTAGGCAGGAATAAAACTATATGCCTTGTTGATTAAATATCAAAATTAAAAATTCTTGTCAAGTAAAATTAGCGAGGCTAAAAATTGACGATTTAATTGATACCGTTTGATATTTTAAGGAAAAAAATTGAAGCAAAATTGTTAAGACTTAGGAAAAATCCTAGTTTTAAAAGAGGTAAGAGAGTTGGGCAGGCTCCCTTACCTCTTTTAAGTTTATGAAATCAGCAACTAACCTCTAACATCTAGCAATTAAGCACTAGTTAATTTTGAAATTGATTTTTGAAGGCTAGACGCTGACAACTGAAGGCTAGTAGCTAGTTACTGAGGATTAGCGGATTTTTTTGGCAAAAAGAATTCTTCCGGCAGTTGTTTGGATAACCCTGGAAACAACAATGTCTACCGTATGACCAACATCTGCGCTTGAATTTTCTACCACAATCATTGTTCCATCGTCTAGGTATCCTACGCCTTGAGTTATATCTTTTCCTTTATGCAAAAGCTTTATTTCGAAAGACTCTCCTGGAATTGCCTTAACCTTTAACACGTTTGCCAAGGTGTTAATGTTAACGGCGGGAACCCCGCTAATATTTGCCTTTTTCTCCAAGTTATAGTCACAGGTAATAATTCTGGCTTTATTTATTTTACTTGCTTTAATGAGTTTTTCATCGACTTCTTTAATCTTATCCAGTTCCAGGTTTTTTTCCTCCGTATCGGATAAGACCACGGTCTTAATTCCTCTTGCTTTCTTCAGTTTTTCCAAAAACTCAAGACCTCTTCTACCCCGCTCTCTTTTAACCAAATCTTGAGAATCGGCAATATGTTTTAACTCCAAAAGGATACTTTCTAAAATTACGAATGTGCCGTAGAAAACCTTAAGGGTTATTATCTCAAAGATCCTTCCGTCAATAATTGCTGACGTATCGAGAAAAATTGGGTTCTCTATTTTTTTACTTTTCTTCTTTTTTTTCTTTTTTGTAGGGTCTTGTCTGCCAGGCAATCTTTTAACAACCTCTTCTGCAATCATTGCAATTACTTTAGGCGAAAAAGCCGAAAACCTATCCCCTTTTGCCCGCCATTTAGCGGATTCTTTTTTCACAACCTTACTGTTTGCCATAACTTAACAAATAACGCACCCTGGGTCTATCCTAGTGTCTTAAGGACATTGTTTAAAGACCTTTGTGCTTCTGCTGTTATTATATTTTTAAAACCTAACTTTTTGGCTTGTTTTATACGCTTTTCAAGCATGTTTACGCTTCTTAATTCCCCTAATAAACCAATTTCTGCAATTCCAATTGTTTTTCTAAGCGGCACGTTTTTAAGGCTTGAGTAAACCGCAAGACAAATTCCCAGATCGGCTGCAGGATCAGAAAGTTTAAGACCTCCTGCAACATTGACAAAAATATCCATTGTATCCACGGGAAGTCTGCAGTGTTTTTGTAAAACCGCAAGCAATAGCTCTAATCTTTTGTAATCTATTCCCGACGCGACTCTTCTGGGCATAGGTAGTTTTGAATATACCGCAAGTGCCTGAATTTCTACCAAAAATGCCCTTGTCCCTTCCAGAGTGACTGTTAAGACCGAACCGGATGCATCTGCCGATTGCTCACTTAAAAAGATTTGCTCGGGATTTTTGATTTCTCTCATTCCCTCTCCCTGCATGGTAAAGACACCTACTTCATCCACTGGCCCGAAGCGGTTTTTTAAACTTCTTAAAATCCTGGTCCCGGTGTTTTTTTCTCCTTCCAAAAATAAAACCGTATCTACCATATGTGACAAAACCATTGGCCCTGCTACCATTCCCTCTTTAGTAACGTGACCTACGAGAACAAACGGAATGTTAAGTGATTTTGCTACTTTGATAAACACCGAAGTAGCATATCTAACTTGTCCAACACTGCCGCTTAATCCTCCTAATCCTTCCGATTCCATAGTTTGAATTGAATCGACAATTACCAAGTCCGGCTTTATTTCTTCAACTACCGAAACCACAGCATCCGTATCCGTTAAGGACAAAAGTAAAAGATTATCATTTGTAACGCCTTTTCCGATTCTATTTGCACGAAGTTTAATCTGCTGTTCTGACTCTTCCCCACTGATATATAAAACTTTTTGAGATAAGTTCTGTTTCAAACCAAATTTTCCCGAGATGTTTAATGCCATTTGCAAGAGAAGAGTTGATTTTCCAATTCCCGGATCGCCGGCCAAAAGAACTACGCTTCCGGGTACAATTCCTCCGCCCAAAACACCATCTGCTTCTAAAAAACCTGTTTTTAACCTGCTTTTTTCTTGGTATTTAATCTCATCAAGCTTTTTAGGAACAGTTGGGGCGACTTTTAAATTTTGCCTCTCACTTTTGAATTTTGAATTTTGAATTTTGAATTCTTTTAAGGAGTTCCATTCACCGCATTCCGGACACTTACCCATCCATTGCGCGGACTCATACCCGCATTCCTGGCAGACGAATGAAATCGAAGTCTTCATAGTATTAAGAATTAGGTATTAAGAATTAAGTATGATTATATTTTTTATACTTGATACCTAATACTAGATACTTAATACTGCGCTAGCGGTATCCAATTGGCTTTTCCTTTAAAATCGGAGCAAGAATTACTTTGCGTCTTTTTTTATCGACCATAGAAACTGTTAAGGAAACCGTTTGACCTTCCTTGTATGCTACATTTGGAGGAACTTTTTCTTTTTTAATAATGCCTTCTATGCCGTTTCCAAGATCAAATAAGACTCCGTTTGCCGTAACTTCGGAGACAGACGCAGATACTTTTTTATCCGGTTCAAATTTGCTCATTTCTTTTTCAAAAGGATCTTCGGTTAGCCTTCTTAGAGAAAGATTTACCCTTGCTGCCTTTTTATCAAAGCCTATAATAACCGTTTCAATTTTTTCCCCTGCTTTAAATTCTCTTGGCACTTCCGCAAGTTTTTCCCAGGAAATTTCCGAAATATGGATTAGCCCTTCTATTAAATGCGTCTTTCCCTGCAATGAGACAAATACACCAAAGGTTGTAATATTGGAAATAGTTGATGTAATTTTTTGTTCGGTCTTTAATTCCCCTATTTCTTTTTCAAACTCTATAGATTGTCCCGCTTTTTGGGAAAAAATTATTTTATGCTGGAGCCTACTTAATTCTAAAACATTAACTGCGACTTTTTTCCCTAAAGGGGTTTGTCCTGTTTCTAGAAACGAAGCTTGTGAGTTTGGCAGAAATCCTTGAGCATCATCTGCGGTAACAATAAAACCTCCTCTGGTCACTTCTGTAATTGTTGCTTTGATTACTTTTTGGGATTTTTGTAATTCATTTAATTTATCCCAAACCTTATCTTCCATAAATCTCCTTAAGGAAACTACCGGATTGCCAAATTCCGATTCGGGATTTAAAACCGAAACTGTAACCTTATCCCCCACTTTTAAAATGCCCATTATGTTTCGGAGAAGTCTTTTGTCTTTTTCTAAAACCACGGCTTCTGTTTTTGCTCCAATGTCTACCAGGATTTCGTAAGAATTTAGTTTTGTAATCGTTCCTTCCAGATTTTCGCCTTTTTTAGGAGATATAAAAGTAGATTTTGTCGATTTCATTAAATCGGCCATTGAGGCGGCACGCCCTGAGCCTGTCGAATGGGTGGCTTTAGTTGATAAGGATGAAGACATTCATTAAATTTCCTTTCATAATTTGATAAAACCAGTATACCACCTAAGCAAACTAACCGCAAGTTTATTTTACATCTGCTAGTGATTTTTGCATTAAAATAACTTATAATTTCCAAATGACAAAAACAAAAATGATTAAGGAACAAAAGGAATGGGACAATTATTGGAAAAAGAAAAAAACCAAATCCCAAACCGCTTACAGGGTAATTGCAAAACTCTACAGGCAACTGATTATAAGAAGAGTTTTAAATAGCTTTATAGAAAAAAATTTTAGAAAAGGAGCAAACCTTTTACATGCGGGTTCAGGAACGGGGCAAGTAGACGAAGATATTATAAATAGCTATAAAATTACCGCTTTAGATCTTTCCAAGGAAGCAATTAAACTTTATAAACTTACCAACGGAGGAAAGGCAAAATTAATCCAAGCCAGTATTTTTAATGTTCCGGTCGCGCCGGCAACTTTTGACGGTATTTATAACCTAGGCGTTATGGAGCACTTTACCAAAGAAGAAAACATTAAAATATTAAAAGAATTTAGAAGAATTTTAAAAACAGACGGTAAAATTGTCCTCTTTTGGCCTCCAAGATTTGGCTTAACAGTTATGTTTTTAAATTCTCTCCATTTTATTTTTAATAATATTTTAAGAAAAAACATTAGGCTTCATCCCGAAGAAATATCTCTGGCAAGATCTAAAAAACACGTTGAAGAAATATTAAACGCTTCCGGATTTAAACTTATTGAATTTTATTTTGGACCGGCTGACCTATTCACCCACTACGTTATTCTTGCCAAAAAAGATACAAAGAGGTAATAAAGGTTTCGCAAAATTCTTTTTTAGATAAGCTCTCGACGTCAAAAGCAGCAAGAGAGACTTTTTCCGCATAGTTTTTAACACGTTCGTTCTTACAAACCGTATCTCCATAAATTCTGTAGATTCTTCCGCCGTCTGACAATTTGGATATTGCTCTGGCATTTTTAGGCTCTTTTACCGGTGTTCCGCATTCGATATCGTAAATAACAATTCCCCGAGGTTTGGAAAAATCAAGCACATTATTGCAAGAAACAAAAGAAACATTGTTAAGCGTATATTTCTTATTTAAAATTGCCTTTTTAACCGGTTGAACAGTATCTAAATTGTAATTGTTTGTATAAAAAAGGTATTTTTTAAAAATATCTCCCGAACGGGTCGAATAAATGGTAATTTTATCTTTATTTCCTGCAAAAACCGAATATCTTGAAACAATTCTAACCGGAAAATCAAAATAGCCCTTTAATGAATGTTGGAAAAAATAGATGTAATAAAAGTTTATAGTCGAAACAAAATAAATTACCGAAATTATAATTATTGAAGCTAAAATTAAACGATTTTTCTTAAATAGTTGCGTTGTTTCCAAAATTCCGACGGCAATAAAAATAATCAAAAAAGGAATGAGCACGGCAATATGCGGGGAGAAATTGTTTATTCCGCTTCCGTACAAAAACTGAGGAACAGCACCTAATAGGGAAAAAGCGGTAAGAAAAATAAAAACCTTTCTTTTTTTGGCAAACAGAAATAAGGCCCCTAAGGCTAAAAACAAACCGTCGATAAAATAAAAAAGACCGTGGCGGTAAATAGAGAAAAAATCGTCTCCGGAGACAAATAGGTATTCCGTTGAAAACACTTTAAACAGTTTTGTAATAGCTATTGTTTTGAATTCGGCAAATTTATTTTCCAAAAGGTTTGCAAACGGGACCTGAATGGAATTTTGTCTTATTTCATTAACTTGTTTTACAACTTGTGGAGAATTTGGACTTAAAATCTCTCCCATTCTGGAACCTTGCGAATTTACTTTTAAAGAAATTGCAAAAAATAAAATAAGAGCAAAAGAAAACAAGAGTACCGTTAGATATTGTTTTTTAAACTGCTTATTGTTGTAAAAATAATAGCCGTAAAAAACCGCAACCGCTACTAAAGGAAAAAAAATAAGTTTTGTTGCAATATAAGAGTAAAACGCCAGAATAAGCGTCGGGACAGATAGAAGGATTATTTTTTTCTTGGAAAAAATAAAGCTTAAGGAAAGAATATAGAAAAAAACCGCAGGAGTCATCTCGTATGCGGTTCGCGCACTATAAATTGACCATGGATTAATCGCAAAAATAAATGCGGCTACTATTGCAGCCTTTTTATTTATTAAATTTTTTGTAAAAAAATAAAGCGGAATAACTGTAAGAGTGCCTAAGATTGCGTTTGCCATTCTGGCACTTAAAAGAGAAAAGTTCATTAGCCCCACAAACGGCGAATTTAAAAAATATAAAAGCTCTGCCTGGGTTTCACCGTGAGGGTATCTAAATACAAATGCCATAAGAGGATTCCAAACTCCGGTTAAATCTGTTCCTGTTAGCCAAATCGCTTTCCCGGTAAGAAGATAAATCATTTCATCCCCACCTATCGCGGTTGGAATACGATCTAAATATAAAAAACGTAAAAACCCCGCAACGAAAACTGCTAAGATTAAAAAGAAGTTTCCCCTAAAGAATTTTAGGTTCATTTCTCCTATTCTAGCATTTTCTTAAAATACTTGAAAAATACACCCAAAAAGTGTAATATTATAGGATATTATGCCTAAACAGGAATTGTGCCTATCCGAGATGGATCAACCTCCGTCCCTTACCCCAATCGACGCTAGGGTTATACATCTTGAAACCAAAACAGGTTATACTGGTTTTCCTGCCGGTTTTAAATTCTATTCTCAAGATTCAAATTTTTTTGAACTTCGGCAAGCTAAAGATATTCCCCTCTTAACCCGGGAAGAAGAAATCACGCTTGCCCGGGCAATAAAAAGAGGGGATCAGGATGCAAGAACAGAGCTCTGGCTAAGAAATGTAAGACTTGCGATGGATATTGCATACGATTATCTTGGACGAGGGCTTTCTTACGAAGATTTACAGACAGCCGGATTCCTGGGGGTTGCAAGAGCTACAAAAGATTACGATCCCGACAAATTCAAGACAAAATTTTCTACTTATGCAACTCCATGGATTCATCAAACTATTAGAAGAACTATCCAAAACCAGGGAGGTTTGATAAGAATTCCTGTTCATATGCAGGAACTTAATAATAAAATAACTGCTGGAGAAAAACTGCTTATTACGAAACTACAAAGAGATCCAACTACAGAAGAACTTGCAGAAGAATTAGGAGATCCTAAAATAAACGCAGAAATAATAACAGAAAACGTTGACTTGGTTAAAAGAGCAAAAAAAGTAATGTCCCTTGATTCTCCTGTCGGAAATGAGTCGGAAAAACCTTTAATCAATTCTGTTAAAGAAGAATTTTTAGCCTTAACTCCGGAGCAAGAAGTAATAGCCAAACAAACAAATAGGGACATGAAAACAGATGTAGGTAAAACAATGGAAATATTAAACGCTCGTGAAAAAAAAGTTTTGGAATTAATTTTCGGTCTAAACGGAGAAGTTCAACATACCCTCGACGAGACGGGAAAAAAATTAGGAGTCTCAAGAGAACGCATTAGACAAGTTAAAGACAGAGCTATTTGCAAAATGCATGCAAGCGGATATGCAAAAATCCTGAGAATTTATCTCGAAGATTAATTTTCGCATTTTGACTGTGTTAAAATTAAAGCCATGAAACCTCTTTATTTAAAGATTTTTCTGGTAATTATTGTTTTGCTGTTTTCAGTTTATCTTTTTACCCGCTACATCAATATACCCTTTGTCGGACCAAACGCAACAGATCAAAATGTATTTTCGCTTGTTGCCAGAAACTATAACAATTGGGGTTTTCTGAACACAAAATTTGCTGCAATCGTAACGCTTTCTAAAGATATTCCGATAAAACCGCTAATCTATTTTCACCACCCAATTTTTATGACTGTTTTTATGAGTTTTCTTTATAAAATTTTTGGGTTTGGTTTTTGGGTTGGCAGGTTTTCGGCGATAATTCCTGCTTTTCTAGGGTTAATTATGATTTTTTTACTTGGCAAGGAAGCTAAAAAAACAAATTTCGGAATTTTAGTCCTAACCATTGCCGTTCTAATTCCGGCAACGACCGTTTTTGGACGGATGATTCATTACGTAGGCGCCTGGACACTCTTTTTTATAATCTCTGCCGGTTTTTTTAGCTTTAAATACGTTAAAAGTAACCGCAAGATCTTTTTTTATCTTGCCTTAATTTGCGTAGTTTTTGGAACGTTATCCGACTGGGCAATGACTTATTTTACTCCGTTTTTGTTTCCTTTGATGATAAAAAATAGCAAGAAAAAAGAAGGTATTTTACTTGTTTTAACCTCAACCATAACTGCAATATTCTTTATCTTCTATGCCTATTTCATTTTAGGAAGTTTGGGAAATGTTACCGATGCTATTTTAAATAGAAGTGTCGGAAAGCTTCTTTCCCTACCCTTTTGGCCTCTTCTTTGGAGCGCATTACTTTGGATAAGATTTATTGTTTATTTAAATCCTATTTTTACTTTACTTAGCGGAATTTATATTTATTATTTTGTCAGAAGCCTAATTAAGAAAAAATTAGACAATTTTGACCTTTTGGTTTTTGCCTTTTTTGCGGTTGGAACAACCCACATTTTGTTATTTCCGGAGGGGTCTTTTGGTCATCCGTTTTGGATTTATTTATTAACGCCATTTGTGACTTTTGCTGCGGCAAATGTTATTTTTGAAAAAATGAGAAAGAGATATTTTCTTTTGTCCGGAATTCTTGCCCTTTGTGTCGTCTTTGTTCTAAGAATAGAAAGCTGGAAAACCGAGCAAAACTTATCCAACCTTTTTAGATACAGCTTAGCAAAAAGCATTAGCCCTTATTTCGTGCCATATGATACCTTAGCAATAAATCCGGATTCTGTAATCGACGAAGATCTTTTGCAATACCAGTTTTACCAGAATGTAAAACGGACTGAATTACCTGTAAGTGATTTTAAAAATACTAATTATTACGTTTATTCGTGCTTAAATTGTAGCCTTGAAACACCCGGCGTTAGCTTTCTTGCTCAAAAGTTCAAATATAAAGAATTTGAATCTTCTCCGGGAAAAGTATTTATCTTTTTCCTCAAACAAAAAAATGAAAGCCCTAAATTAGTGGCTAAAAAAGATGCCCCGGAAATTGTGGAAATTAAAAATGTGAAGATTGATAGACAGAGTTTTTTGCGCAAAACTTATAATTACCTTTTGAACCTATTACAAGCCCCTCAAATTTAAAAAGAGAAATCTTCTGGCGATGACTTATTGTCCCGGAACAAGTCCAGTATCGTCGGCGCTGAAGCGTTTCACTTCTCTGTTCGGAATGGGAAGAGGTGTTACCACTTCGCACTAATCACCAGAAAATTTCTCTTTTTAAACTGTTAAATACTTACCCTCCTAAGCTTTCTTTTCGCCTTTTCAGTTCTATTCGAACACGGCTCAAAGAGCGCTTATCGGAGGGTTTCGGTCGCCATATCGGCTCCCTCAAAAGTGAAGAGAAGATAAATTAAATCTACCGCTTGACCATTAGTACGGGTAGGCTAAATACTTTACAGCACTTATACCGCCCGCCTATCAACCTGGTAGTCTCCCAGG
>Ga0172370_10004597_pt1 | contig 18366 bp, 19 predicted proteins | sample LakKiv5m_FD_114538 | JGI IMG/M metagenome (GOLD analysis project Ga0172370, IMG submission 114538) | Freshwater microbial communities from Kabuno Bay, South-Kivu, Congo - kab_022012_11.5m | ecosystem: Environmental > Aquatic > Freshwater > Lake | place: Democratic Republic of the Congo...
TGCCACTCGGTCCACAACAAGGGCAATACCGGCGAGAGCCTGTTGTGGAGGAGCGACGCGAACAGCCAGCTGTGTCTGACCTGTCACGACAAGGGCGACGATCCGGGTACAACCGCTCCGTGATCGGCTAGCAGACAAACGCCAGCAGAGGCGGGCGGGGAATGTGAGCCATTCCCCGCCCGCCTCTTTTTGTGCTCGAAGCAGATCGACTCCAAAGACGCACGCAGCCGCCAAGGAAGAGCGGCGCGACACCATCGACATTGTGGTGCGCGACGCACGAAGCCGCCTCGCGCGGCGGGACTGCCCTCGACTGGTGCGGCGAACCGACGACGCTTACTTACACCAGCGGGGTAGGGCGCTCGACCGGCGTACGGCCCTGCTTGATGACGTTCATCGCCAGAGTGATCATCGAGCCGACATCGCCCAGGTTGGCCGGGAGAACCAGTGTGTTGGTCTGGCTGGCGATGTTGCCGAACTGGGTGATGTACTGCTCGGCAACTCGTAGTTGTACGGCCTCGAAGCCGCCGGGAGCCTGGATCGACTGAGCGATCTTGCTGATTCCTTCCGCGGTAGCCTCGGCCACCGTCAGGATCGCAGCGGCTTGGCCTTCGGCCTCGTTTATCTGCTGCAATTTCCTTCCCTCTGACGCCTTGATCGCCTGCTGCTTGTCGCCCTCGGCGGTGTTGATCGCGGCGTCGCGGACACCCTCGGAATTCAAGATGATCGCGCGTTTTTCGCGCTCGGCGCGCATCTGCTTTTCCATTGCTGCCAGAATGTCCTTGGGAGGTGTGATGTTCTTGATCTCGTAGCGCATCACTTTGACGCCCCACGACTCGGTGGCTTTGTCGAGTTCGCTCACGACCGAGGTGTTGATGTTGGTACGCTCCTCGAAAGTGCGGTCGAGTTCGATCTTGCCGATCTCGCTGCGTAGCGTCGTCTGGGCGAGTTGCGAGATTGCGAACAGGTAGTCGGCAATTCCGTAACAGGCCCGCTCCGGGTCGAGCACTCGCAGGTATAGCACTCCGTCCACCGCTACCTGCACGTTGTCGCGTGTGATGCAGATCTGTTCGGGGATGTCGAGAGCGTCTTCCTTGAGAGAGGTCCGGTAGCGGACCACGTCCATGAACGGGATCAGGATGTGGAAGCCCGCGTTGAGTGTCCCGCTGTACCTGCCGAGGCGTTCGACTACGAACGCGCTCTGCTGGGGAACCACGATAGCGGTCTTGCTCAGGACGATGATTACGAGGAAGGCGAGGACGAGGGCGACAGTGAGACTACCGGTCATGGTTTACCTCTCTTGGTGGGGAAGCTTGATCCACAAAGACAGACCCTCGACACGCTCGACCACGCAGCGCTGACCGCGCGTGACATTGAGACCGTCGGCGTTGCGCGCATTCCAGGCGGCGCCGCGCAGTTCGACCTTGCCGAAGGCGTCGGGCGCGATGTTCTCGAGGGCCACCGCGGTTTCGCCGACCAGCGAGTCCATATTGCGGGACGGCGCGTCAGGGGTGAGCAGTTCCACGAGGCGGCGCCGGAACAGCAGTGATGCGCCGATCGACAGGGCCGAGAACCACAAGAGTTGAGGCAGCGTTGCCCCGATGGCGCCGGTCGCGGTCAGCAGTGCGACCGCCAGTGCGCCGATCCCGAAAAACAGCAGGTAGAAGCCGCCGGGCGTGCTCAGTTCGAGGCCTGCCAGTGCCAGCCCGAGGATCGCCCACAGCCACCAACCGATTCCTTGGTCTACCATGATCCTTTCCTACCAGTGTGCACGCAGGGTAGTCACCCTCGCTGAAAACGCCATCCGGGCCGTGATCATGGATGCGTACCCGGACTGAGGGAAGGCGTGGCGGTTGCGGCCGACCCGGCCGCCGCGTTCTGCCGGCCTTGCGTCGTATCCACTCGGCCCGCGCCAGCGCCGGGATCGGTACAGGCGGCGATTGACGGGGGGCGTCATAGGTGCGTGAGGGAGGCCGCCGCGGACTGTTTCCGCGACCCGATTCGAGCATCCGAACGGCCGGACCTGCGCATCCCGTGTTGACGTATCGGCACGCGGAGAGGAAGGTCGGCCCCCTCCCGCGGCCGGCGGTGCCCGGAGGGGACGTGCGTCTGGCGGCGCAGGAGAGGAACTCGATGATCCGATCGCAGGAAGCCTTCAACTTCTATTCGCACTTGGCCGGCATGATTGCGGCGGCGGTCGGTACGCTGTTCTTGATCCTGCGTGCCGCCGAGTCCACGTCGATGATGGTGACGGCTCTGGTCTACGGGCTGTCCGTGGTTTTCGTGTTCCTGGCCAGTTCGCTCTACCACGCTTTCAAACAGAAGGAGGACGAGCTGTCGTTCTGGCGCAAGATGGATCGGCTGGCGATCTTCATAATGATCGCGGGTTCCTATACGCCGATCTGCTATTTCTTTCTCGACCCGCCGTGGCGGCTGGCGATGATCTCGATCCAGTGGGGGTTGGTCGGGTTCGGTGTCGTCTCGCAGCTATTCTTCCCCAGGGCTCCCAGGGTGATCTTCGCGGTGATCTATCTGGTGATGGGGTGGTTGGCGTTGCTGCCCATGGCCCAGCTGTTGTCTGCGATGACCGCATCCCAGAAGACGCTGCTGTTCTCGGGTGGCGCGGCTTTCACGTTGGGCGCGGTTTTTTACGCGTCCAAGCGACCCCGCATCATACCGGGAGTTTTCAGTTTCCACGAACTCTTCCACGTCATGGTGCTGGTCGGTGCGAGCTGTCACTACGCAATGATCTACAGCGCGTTCGGAAACGCAGTCGCGTGATCGAGCGGCCGCGGTCTTCCCGAAGCGGCGCGCTTGCGCGACGGAAAACCCGTTGAACCATGGTGATCGGCAGTTATGCCGGTTCCGGCGTCGAGTCTGAGAGGGCGCTTTTTCGCCGCGAATACAGTCTTTTTTTCGTAGAAGGTGAGACCAAGCCTGACACTGTCGGCGAGCCTTACTTGCTCGAGCGACCCGGCGCCACCTGCGGCGTGCTGCTGGTCCACGGCCTGATGGCCGCACCCGAAGAAGTCCGGGAATGGGCAGGGGACCTGTTCGCGCGCGGATACACGGTATACGCGCCGCGTATGGCGGGACACGGTACTTCGTCGGCAGACCTGTCTGGCAGAAACGCCGTCGATTGGATCGCTTCGGTCGATCGCGGCTACGCAATCTTGAAGTCGCGTTGTGAGCGGATCGTGGCCGCCGGTTTTTCCACCGGTGGAGCGGTGGTTTTGAATCGCGTGATCGAGAATCCGGAAGCGTTCGTTGCGGTTGTCAGCGTCAGCGCGCCGCTCCAGTTCAGGAAGTTCTCGGCGCGTTTAGCCGCGGTCGTCGATCTGTGGAATCGCGTGATCTCCACCCTCGGCGTTGCGAGGCTGCGCAAGGAATTCGTTCACAACGAGGCCGACAACCCGCACATCAACTATTCGCGATGCCCGGTCCACGCCATAGTGCAGATTCAGCGCCTGATGCGCGAGGTGTATCGAGGGCTGTCGTCGGTTTCGATACCTGCGCTCGTAGTCCACGCCAAAGACGATCCGAAAATCGACGTGCAGAGCGGCCGCGACATTCACCGGCGTATCGGCAGCTCGGAGAAACGTTACTGCGAGATCGACTTCGACCAGCACGGTATCGTCCGCGGGCGGGTCGCCGGCCGCGTGTTTTCGGCAGTGGGGAAGTTTTTGCAGCAGTTCGCGCCGACGGGCCGTCCGACGCGAGAGCGCGCTCTATGAAGATCTGACCCAGTCCTCGCGCATGAAGCCAACGAGCCGCTCGGTCTCGGAGTCGCCGAGCGCGACCGCGGCGCCCAGATCTGGGGGCTTCGGCCACCCGGTATCGGCGAACCCAACCCCGGCGATCTCACGTTCGCCTGCGTGCCGCGGGATGACGTGGAAGTGGACGTGGGGGTCCACCATCATCAACATCAGGTAGTTGATCCGGTCGAAGTTCGTCCAGCGTTTCAGGTTGTGCTCGATGTCGCGCGTGACGCTGCTGAGCTCGGAGAATGCCACGGCGGTGATGTCGGGGAACGCAGTCGCTTCTTCCGTGCACGCCAGGATCAGGCACCCGGCGGTCAGTTGCTTTTCGCGAAACAGCACGACCCAGTGGCCGTACTCGGCGACGAGCGTGCGCGGGTAGCCGAATTTCTCTATTGTTCGGTTCACTGCGCAATTGCAGGTCAGGTCTGGTTTCCGTATGCGAACGCGAAGGCGTTGGGGCGCACCATCACCATCGAACTCTGTACTACGCTCATCGGTTGGTAGGCGGACGAGACCGAGACGTTATAGAGCATCGTGAACGAGTCGCGCAGGAGCTCCATTTGCTTCGCCATAGTCATGTGCGCGGGCATGCGCAACGATCCCTCGAAACGGAATGGTCCCGACAGCGCCGTCACGGGCTCGAGCTTGCGGTTCTGTTCGGTCGGGTCGTAATCCATCGGCTCGGTTCCGGGTGGTGCGAGGTGCAACGCGATCACCCGAACCATCGCGAAGTAGACTGCCGGGAACCGCAACACTTGTGGTTCCCCGGTGCCCAGGAAGCGCAGCATCGTCACGTTGTAAAGCCCGGCGTAGTCGGGCAGGCCTAGCGTTCTCAGCCAAGTGCTGACGCGTACCGCCTTGCGGGTGACGAGTTCGCCCAGCAGCAGAGAGTGCTGCATGTACACTGCGACTGCGGTGACCTTGTCGCCGAGTTCGAGGGTGTATGGTCTTGGCGCTGGTATATCGGACATTGGTTTCTTACCTCCCGAGAACTCCGCCAGTGCCAGATCATCGACCGAACGCCGGGTTGAAGGAAGGCTTGCTGTGCGCGAGGTGGGCGCAGCCCGCCGCGTCGGACCAAGGAGGCTTGCCTCACCCTGGGGTGGACCGTAGACGGGCGCGGATCAGGTTGGACCCTTCGGGCGAGCCCACCGGGGTCATCCAGGAGGGGATGGTCATCTTTCCGGACCTGCGCATTCCCGACCAGGACCGGCGCAGCTACTACGCCGAGGTAATCCCCGAGAAGTGGAACGCCTACGCCTACACCTCCGTGTACGCGATCCCCCCGCTGCAGGAACTGCCCGTGCTGAAGGTGCTCGAGACGGTCGTCGGTGGCCGTGTGGTCTACGAAGCCAAGCGCTGACGCCGTTGTGGCATGATCGACGGCGGCGTGACCGTCTGCGCGGGTCCATCGGGCCGGTCGATTGCGGGCGGCGCGGTGTTATGCTGGAACATGAGGCTGAGTGCCGGCGGTGCAGATGGTCCGCGGCGCTCGCCCCACGAAGGAGAGCGATCCATGCCTACCCGACAGACAAGTAGTGCGAACAGTGCGAATAGCACCGGTCGATCCGCGATAGCGGATCACGCGGCGATGCTCGCGGCAGGAAGTTCCGAGCATCCGATGCCGGGGCGGCTGCTGGTTCCCGCTGCGCTGTGTTCGGCGGCGGTGTTCGTTTTCGCGGCGAGCGGGGCCTCGGCGGCGATTGAAGCACCCTTTCTTGGATCGTTTATCGCTCAGTCGCCGACTTCGGTAACCGCGGCCGCACCTGCGGTTCAGGTCGCCGCAGAAGCTGGCGGGGCAGCGGGTCGTGCCCCGAGACGCGCCGCCACCTCCACTCCCGCTCCGCAGCGAGGCAGCAGCGCGATGCTGCGAGGTGGAAACAGCATCGACAAGACCTGGGTAGAGCACCACCAGCCCAAGAAGTCTCCGCAGGAGCGGGCTGCGGAGCACGAATCCAAGAAGGCAGATGCCGAGGCCGCCAGGCGTGCAGAGGCCAACATCAACGGCGGCCAAGCCTATCCGTCAAAGCCCGAGCCGGAGAATCAGCCGCGCTGAGGGGGGAGTCCGTCCGCACGAAGCGTGACGAACTCCCCATTTCGAGGTCTTGCGTCGTGATCGCGACTACGGTGCCAGGCAGGCCGCACCGCCGCAGACGTCAACGACCATTCCGCCGGTCTTGAGGAACTCCGACTTCTGCGTGCGTGCGCTCGCGTTGCTGCGCGGGCACGAGTGCGGATCGGAGTCGTGACCTTGCGGACAAGGTCCTAGGTCGCTCCACTGCGGATCCGCCGGCGTGATCTCGGGTGGCGGGATGTTGCCGGTCGGAGGCGCCGGATTGCCAGAGTCCCAGACCACCATCGCCGATCCGTCGAACGGATAGGAAGGAATCGCCGGGATCCCATAGTAGGGCGTCACCTCGGGCACCACCTTGCCGGGTGCGAGCACCGGTGTGTGGATCGAGGCACCGTTGCTGCGAGCCGCGATCTCGGCCGTGACCGGTGCCACCTGGTGGTCGCCGAACGCCACCTGGTACAGCAGTTTCTTGGCCGGCGTGTTCTCGTAGGGATCCGCGGTCACGTGGTTGATGTGGCCGCTGGGGTCGGTGCGGTCCCAGATGATCTGCGCGACCGACAGCAGCAGGTTGCGGTCGGTGGAGTTCGTGTAGTTGTTGGCCAGCAGCGAATCGAAGGGATCGAAATCCACGCTACGGTTGAGCAGCGTGCTGTAGTTGATTCCCGGGACGCCGAGCACGAACCTGGTCGAGTCCTGCGAAAACGCCGCCAGCACTCCGCCGAGAATGCCGCCCTGGCTGTTGCCGTCGTAGAACAGCGCGCTGCGGTCGAGCATCGACTGGCCGCCGACCTGGAACGCGGCGTTGCTCGCGAAGCCGTCGGCGTGGATCAGCAGGCGCCCCAGCATCAGCGCATTGAGGATGCCCTGGTGCTGGCGGTCGATGAAGTTCGGGAACTTCGAGAAGTCACCGAGGAGTTCCAGCAAGACGAAGTTGGCGTCATCTTCGGCGAAGCCGGTCCAGTCGGTCGCGCACTGGACGACGTTGTGCTCGCTCGAGAAGGCGCGCACGTTGCCGGCGCTGATTTCGGTGTGGCTCCCGAGCAGTCCGTGCCCGTAAACGGAAACGCGCGCCGGCACCGCCGGGGCAACGCCGCCGGTGGTTGCGGCGTAGGGCACGATGCAGCGGTACTGGGCGGTGAAGAAGTCGCCGTTGTTCACCGGCACGCCGTTGGCATCGGCCCGCAGAGTCGAGCCGGGAACTCCGCCGGTATTCAGGTAGAGCGGCACCTGGAAGGTTCCGTTGATCTCGCGGAAGGTGTCGGCATCGACCGGCTCGACCACCGAATCGACCGTGAACGACGGCGCGGCGGTGCCGAGCATGTCGAACGCGTCGTCGCGCATCGCCAGCAGCCTTCCGGCGGTGCTCTCCGAACTCTGGGTCGTGAAATCCCAAGCCAGGTAGAGTTCGTTGCGCGCGATGCCGTAGCCGGCCAGCGTCGTGAGGACCTCTTCCATGTGCGCGCGGCGTGCCTCGACCGGAAGGATCGCGGTCGGGGTATTGTCGCGGTACAGCGCGAAGCCGGCGCCGGCGTTCAAGGTCGCGCCGGAACCGTTCTTCATGTGCCGCATCGCCACTATGTAGCGGTGCGCTTCTTTCAGGTTGCGTCCGACGCGACCGATGACGGGCTGGTCGGCCACGGTGTCTCCACGCAGGTCGCGCTCGAGCCACATGAGCTGGCGCTCGCCGGTCGCGGCGTCGATCAGTACCACGGGTGCATCGGTGTCGAGCGATCTGGCGAGGTCGGTGATCGGTGCGGCACCGGTCACAGTGAGATCGATGTTGACGTCATTGAGCAACAGCATCGGGCCGACGCTGAAGCCGTCGGCTTCGTTCCACCTGTCGGGCTCGACCTGCTTGCGCAGCTTGTTGGCCGGCAGAGTGTTGGGGCCGAACGCAAGCCTGCGCGTGCTGCCGGTGGCTGCGCCTGGGACGCTGAAGTAGTCGTTGGGGAACGGGAAGGCGCAGCGCGTGGTGTCCATCGGGTCACAGGGTGAGGCCACTGCCGAGGGGATCTGCGCGGTGGCGGCCGCGACGTAAGTCGCCGCGTCGGTGCCCACAACGGCCGCGAAGCTCGCGCACTTCGAGTTCAGGTCGGCGACGGTCTCGGAACCGTCGGGGCTGAAGTCGAGAGTGCAACCTTCTGTCGTCAGGCACTTGGCGAGACTTCCGAGTGCGCCGCTCAGGTACTTGCTCGCATCCTTGGCAGCCGTCGTCAGGCACTTGCGGCCGTCCTTGTCGGCACCGGCGTAGCGCGAGCCGTCCCTTCCGAAAGTCCGCTCGGAGACCAGTTGGGCCTGCCACTTGCAAGAGTCGCCGACGAAGATCCCGAAAGTGCCGACCGTGTACGGGGCGTAGCCTGCGTCGGCGACGGCAGCAGGATTCTCGCACTTCGAGCGGATGCTGTTGGCTGCCGAGTCGAACGCCGCCGTCAGCTTGGCGTCGGTAGATGCGCAGGCCGCGCCGGTCTTCTTGTAGCAACCGGCGTGGACGGCGATCGCCTTCTTGGCGCACTTGGACAGCGTCTTGGCGACCGCCTGCGCGCACTTGACGCCCGGAGCGGTAGCGGCCGCAGCCGCAGCGGCGCCGAGCAGCGACGAGGTCGCCAACAGTGCGGTGAGGGTGAGAATCCTGATCGGGGAATTGAGCGACATGGATACCTCCAGGAGCGGCCGACAATCGCGGGGACCACGCGTCCCTCGAGCGGCAGTTTGTGCACCTTACCGGCGAGTGCCGGTAACGGCCGATAGTCGCGGGACTATGCACCTTCGGCCAGCCTGATGGAAGTCGCGACCGTTGCCCGCCGGTGACCTCAGGCGGTCGCGGCTACCATCGCGTCGCGGAGTTCGCGCTCGAGGATCTTGCAGGTGGCGCCGCGCGGGAGCGGCTCGGAGCGCAGCACCACGTGGGTGGGGACCTTGAACCGGGCGAGCGACCTAGCGACGTGGGCCTTGACGACCTCGGGGTCGAGGGCGGCGTCGTTGCGCAGCACGATCGCGGCGACGACCTCCTCGCCGAGGCGCTCGTGCGGGATGCCGAACACCGCCGCCTCGTAGACCTCGGGAAGTTCGTAGAGCACCGCCTCGATCTCGGTGCAGCACACGTTCTCGTCGGCGCGCAGCGCCATGTCCTTGACGCGGTCTTCGACGTAGAGGAACCCCTCGTCGTCGATGCTGCCGGGGTCGCCGCGGCCGCGATCCATTGCTGCGGCGACGGTGGCGGCTTCACTGTCCCCGCCGGGAATCCTGGGCCCCGGCTTTCCGAGGCCCCATCCGGGCGTCGATCATTGACGTATCGCGGCGCTGAATGAAGGGGCGTCCCCCCTGCGCGCCGCTCCCCGCGTTCCCACGTGGAAACCTGACGGTCCTGCGTTGCGCCTGGCGTGAAAATCGTGGAAAGAAGCTCACGCCCGGCGCGAACTGTGGATTTGCCGCGACCGCCACAGGCCCCGGAGCACCAAAGGGAAGCACGATGAGCGACACACTGGTGAACCTGCGCGACGTCCGATTCGTCCTGCACGAGATGCTCGATGTAGAGTCGCTGACCAAGTACGACTACTTCGCCGACTACTCGCGGGAGACCTTCGATACCGTGCTGGATGCGGCCTACAAGCTGGCCCGCGAAGTCTGCTGGCCGTCTTACGCGGAGATGGACCGAATCGGTGCCACCTTCGACGCCAAGACCGACAAGACCAGTGTGCCCGAATGCATGCACCGGATCTGGCAAGCCTACAAGGACGGCGGCTGGGGCGGCCAGACGGCCCCGGCGGAAGTCGGCGGGCAGCAGCTTCCGGCCTGCGTGGCTGCAGCGACGTCGTTGATGTTCAATGCGGCGAACACGGCGGCCAACATGTACGTTGCGGGTGCCGACGGTGCGGCCGGGCTCATCGTTTCGTTCGGCAGCGACGCGCTCAAGAAGACCTATCTCGAAAAACTCTACGGCGGCGAATGGGGAGGCACGATGTGCCTCACCGAACCGCAGGCGGGAAGTTCTCTCAGCGATGTCAAGACCACCGCCGTCAAGGCTGCCGACGGTGACTACTACTCGATCACCGGCACCAAGTGCTTCATCTCCAGCGGTGACCAGGACATCACCGAGAACATCGTACATCCGGTGCTGGCGAGGATTCCCGGCGCTCCTGCGGGAGTGAAGGGAATCAGCCTGTTCATCGTGCCGAAGTACCGCATCAACGACGACGGGTCGGTCGGCGAGTTCAACGACGTGGTGACCGCCGGTATCGAACACAAGCTCGGGATTAGAGGCAACGCCACCGCCACGCTGAACTTCGGCGACGGCGGTAAGTGCCGCGGTTGGTTGCTCGGCGAGCCGAACCGCGGCCTCACCTACATGTTCCAGCTGATGAACCACGCGCGCATAGGCACCGGCTTGCAGGCCACCAGCCTGGCCTCGAACGCCTACCAGCACGCGCTCCAGTACACGCGTGAGCGGTTGCAGGGCCGCAAGATAAGCGAGAAGGATCCCGCTTCGCCGCAGGCTCCGATCATCAAGCACGCCGATGTACGCCGCATGCTGCTCGCGCAGAAAGCGACGACCGAGGGGATGTTCGCGCTGCTCGCCTACGCGGCGTTGCTGGCCGACAAGGAGCGCTGCAGCCCCGACGAAACCGAACGATCGGCGGCCGCCGACATCCTCGACGTGCTGACACCGGTCTGCAAAGCCTATGGTTCAGAAGCGTCGTACGAATCCATAGTGCTGGCGATACAGTGCTACGGCGGCTACGGGTTCAGCGAGGAGTTCCCGCTCGCGCAGATGCTGCGAGACTGCAAGGTGTTCCCGATCTACGAAGGCACCAACGGCATCCAGGCCATGGACCTTCTCGGCCGCAAGGTCGTGATGAAGAACGGCGTCGCGTTCAAAGCCGTACTCGACGAGATCTCCAAGACCGTCGCTGAGGCCTCGCGCATGAAAGCCCTCGAGGAAATGGCCTCGAAAGTCGCTGCGGCCAGCGATGCGGTAGGCGCGGTAACCGCGCATCTGGCCGGAATCGCGATGGGCGGCGACATCGAACTGTACATGAGTGGTGCGACGCCGTACTTGAGGATGTTCTCGCGGCTGGTGATTTCGTGGCTGCTGTTGTGGCAGTCGACGGTGGCGCAGAAGGCTCTGGACGCCGACGTCGGCGACCAGGATTTCTACAACGGCAAGCTCGGTGCAGCGCGGTTCTATGTGAACAACGAACTGCCGCAGCTGCACGCGACGGCACAGATCCTCGAGAGCGGCGAACGCACGGCGCTCGATTTCGACGAAGCGTGGTTCTGACAAGGAGCACCGGAATGAAGATAGAAGATGCCGGATCGACCGGCGCTCCGGATCAAAACGATACGGGACTCTATTCGCTCGGGATCGCCTTCGACGGTGGCGGAATAGTGCCGATAATCGAGGCGCGGATTCCGATGGTCGACATGGGATTCCTGCACAGCGATGTCTGCTACGACGTCGTGAGCGTTTGGAACGGCAGTTTTTTCCGACTCCGCGAACACATGGACCGGTTCGAACGGAGCTACTTGGGGCTCGGCTTCAAGATGCCGTACACCAAAGAAGAGATGCGGCAGATCCTGGTCGACATGGTCGCGCGTGCCGGGTTGCGTGACGCGTATGTGTACATGGCTGCGACACGCGGGCTGCCGGACATGGCCGATCCGCGTGACATGGACAAGTACCACCAGATGTTCTACGCGTTCGCGGTCCCCTTCATCTGGCTGGTAGATCCGGAAGAGCAGAAGATCGGCAGCGACGTCATCTTGAGTTCCGTGCCGCGGATAGCCAAGGAGTCGGTGGACCCGACCATCAAGAACCACCATTGGGGTGATCTGACGCGGGCCGACAAGGAGGCTCACGCCAAGGGCGCCAAGACCGCGTTCCTCCTCGACGGCGACGGCGACCTGACCGAAGGCGTCGGATTCAACGTCTTCGTCATCAAGGACGGGAAGCTGCTCACGCCGGATTCAAATTGCCTGCTCGGCATCACGCGTCTGACGGTGTTCGATCTTGCCAGGGAAATGAAACTGGAGGCCGCCGAGTGCAGGATCCCGGTGAAGACGCTGCGCGCCGCCGACGAGATCTTCATGTGCACGACGGCCGGCGGTATCATGCCGGTGAAGTCGCTCGATGGCGTGCCTGTCGGCGCCGGCAAACCCGGTCCCATCACGATGAGGCTGCGCGAGGCTTTCTGGAAAGCGCACGAAAGGCCGGAGTACTCGACTCCGGTGAACTACGGCTGACGTGAAGCGGGCGGCCACGGCGTGATCGGCGTGGTCTCCAGTACTCGACTCCGGTGAACTACGGCTGATGTGAAGGGATACGTCGGCGCGACGGCAGCGGATTATCCGGGCTGACTGCGCTGAGAGCGAAGCGGCGGGCGTGCTCGGGTTAGACGCACCGCGTCGCAAGGTAGGCACCCCCCTAAATATCGAGGCCGCGAATCTCACGACTCGCGGCCTCGATGTCGATTTCGCGGACGGCGCTATTTCAAGCCCGTGACGAAGGCCACCACGGCATCGACGTCGGCGGCTTCGAGTTTCGCGGCCTTCATTTCCTTCTTGCCGTTGGCGGCCGGGACGCCTTCGGTGATCGCCTTCTTGACGAGGTCGGCTGCCTTGCCCTTTACGGGCCCGCCCATCTTGCCGCCTTCGCCCGCGGCGCCGTGGCACATCTTGCACTTGGCTGCGTAGGTCGCGGCGCCATCGGCGTACGCGGACGTGGCAATCAGGACGGCGGCGATTGTCATAAGGATGCGCTTCATTTGGATCTCCTTGGTTCTTGGTTGTCTGCCTCTTTCGTGTTGACGTACCGGTTCCCCTCGGGATTCAACGGCGCCGGGAACCTGTTCGCCGTAAAAGTCGGCGTTGCCTTGCCTACCGAAATCGGCCGACGAGGTCCACAGCCACCCGCCCGATCGCCGATTATGCGCAACGAAAGCGTCGGATCGCGGCTGCGGCGTGCGCGGTCCGACCGCGGCGAGCAGGTCCGGGTTGCACCGCCTCGGCAAACTTCACGTCGGGGTGGCCGGGAAGATCAGCTTGCCGCTTCCGACGAGGTGTACCTACAGGCAATGCCAGTAACTCGAGGCGATCGTGGTGCCGACGGAGAATACGCCCGTGGCGGAATTGTTGAAGAATCTTGGCTCGGCGCAAGACTCCTGCCCCTGCTGAGCCTCCTAAGTTACTGGCATTTGTAGCTACAGGGCACGCTGGATGTCGACGCTTGTGACCTAGGCTATGTGCTTGGGTGATCTATGTCATGATGGCTAGCGGCAAGGCCCGACCCGCCGTCCGCGGAAGGACCCCGTCATCGGGATTTCCAGCGCCCCGATCGCCATCGTCACGTCGAGAGAGCCCGAGACCGCCGACCCGCTCGACCGCAGCGAACCGCTCCCGTTCATCGGACCTGCCGGGGTGTCGCAACTCATCTTCCACCTCACCGACGGCCCTGCGAAGACAGCATTCCAGATGCGGCACTCCTTCATCTTTGCGGTCACGCGCGCAGGCGTGATCGTCCGGTCACGCACGCAGGTGCTATAGGACTGCTTTACCGGATCACCGCCGAGCGGATCGGGCATAGAGGATGTGAACTCCCACAGCCCGGGCTCCACCTGCATCCCTTCGGCTCGAAGCGACGTCGGCGCGGCAAGCAGCGCGACAACGAGCGCCAGCGTTTCGAACAGTCGCATCAGCCAAGGGTAGCCGTGCCGGGGCCGGCGGTCCACATCTCACGCCGATCGCGAACGATCGGCCTCGAGCCGCAACTGATCCCGAATCTCGGTTAGCAGGCTGACGACCTTGTTGAGTTTCCAGTACCAGCAGAACAGTTCGCGTCCGGCCAGAAATATGATGAGTCCGACTGCGATCGCGACGATGAACGAGTTGTCGATTCCTTGGTTCATGAAGCACTCCTTGGGCTGGACGTGGCCACTGGTTCGGGCTGTCGACCATACCAGGGACTTTGTTTTCGGTCTTCGGTTGTTTGGATGAAACTCGGCGACCGCAACGCTGGAGGGTCCGGGTATGGGTCATTTCGCGAGTGCTTCCTCTACCGAACCAGGGTCGATGTCGGCCGCGACGACACGGTTGAAGGCGTCGAGTGCGGACGACGGTAAGCGGCCGTGAAAGGACCGCGCGCCGGCGAGCGCTACGACGTCCTGGTCCTCGGTGCCGGCTGGGGCGGGCTCGCAGCCGCATCGTTACTGGCGAAAGCCGGGCGGCGCGTGGCAGTGCTCGAAGCCCGCGATCGCGCGGGCGGCTGCGGCCACTCGTTTACGCGCGACGGTTTCTCGTTCTGTGCCGAGATGCAGTACCTGATGGGCTGCGGCCCCGGCGGCACGGTGCAACGTTGGCTCCAGGCACTGGGGCTCGACGACGTGGTGAGATTCAACGCGCTCGACTACGACGGTTACGATCGCATCGACCTGCCCGGCTTGCAGGTGCGTTTGCCCAACGACCCGAATCGGGTCGAGGCGGTGCTGCAACACGAGTTTCCCGCGGATCGGACGGCGATCAGCGAACTCTTCTCGGTTATGAGAGGGATGCAGTGGGAGATCGGCGAGAGCGGTATCGACGTCGTCGAGATCTCGCGTCATCCATTCCGCTTCAAGGATACCGTGATGTACGGTCCGTGGCCCGCGAAGCGCGTTTTCGAGCATTTCGGCCTGTCGATGCGCGCGGGCGCGGTATTGGCGGGGCAGTGCGGGGACATCGGCCTGACGCCGCGAGAGGAGCCGTTCCTGTGCCTTCAAGCGCTGCTGTTCGGGTACGGAGAGTCGGCACACTTTCCCAGGCTCGGGATGGGGTTCTTCGTGGATCGCGTCGTCGAATACCTGACCACGCACGGCGGCACGATCATCTATGAAACTCCGGCGACGCGGATCGTTCGCGACGGCGACGCGATCGCGTGGGTCGAAACCCCACGCGGGATGTTCTGCGCCGACACGGTCATTTCCAACATCGATCCGACGCGTACGTTCGCGATGATCGACGGCGCGCCCACGTTCGGTTACGAACAGTCGCGGTCTTGCTTCACGGTCTTTCTGGGGCTCGACGTCGATCTTTCCACGCGCGGCGCCGGCAGATTCAACGTCTGGAGCTACCCGGAGGAAGATCTCGACGCGGCGATTGAGCGAACCACCGTCGGTGAGCGCTACGACGATCCGTTCTTCTTCGCCTCGACGCCGTCTTTGTACGCGGATCCAGGTGTCCTGGCTCCGTCGGGCGGCACCACGGTGCAGATCAACGTCCCGAGTGACTTCGAGTGGTTTGCAAGAGCTGCACGCGAGGGACGGCACGCGCAGGAGACCGCGCGCATCGCCGAAGAGATCGTCGCCGCGGTCGAGCGCAGGCTGATACCGGACCTCGCGCGCCACCGTGTCGTGCAGGAGGCCTGGAGTCCTGTCGACCTGGCGGCACGCGTAGGCCTCGAGAGCGGGGGCATGTACGGCGCCAAGCTCGACTTCCGCAACCGCGTGCTGCACCGCGTTTCGCAGCGCACGCCGTTCGCCAACCTGTATCTTACCGGTGCGACCGCCGGTGGGCCGGGGTTGCAGGGCGTGGTCGGCGCCAGTTGCCGTCTGGTAGAGCGGCTGCTCGGCGGTGATCGGGGCGCGTGATCGCCGGCGATTCACACAACGCCAGCGAGTTCGCGGTACGAGGGTTCACCGAAGCGTTGCTCCATGAACTCGACATCGAGAACTGCGGCGTGATCGCCACCTGTCTCCACCCCAGTGGGAAAGGAGCATGTTCGAGTGAGCGGTTATTGAGTGAATGGATCCGCGCTCCCTCTGCGGCGCCGCGCAGAGGGAGTGAGGATCTCGTACCCTCAGCCCATGCGATGCATTGCGCAGAGCTTGTTGCCTGAAGGATCGCGCAGATAGGCGAGATACATCTTGCCCATGCCGCTCTCGCGCACTCCCGGGGGATCTTCACAGGTAGTCCCGCCGTTGGCGACGCCGGCCGCGTGCCAGGCGTTGGCGGTTGCGGGATCCGCGGCAACGAAGCCGATCGTGCCGCCGTTGGCGGGCGAGGCGGGCTCGCCGTTGATCGGTTTCGTGACGGCGAAGACGCCCGACGGGGAAAGGTAGAAGAGGCGCCCCTTCTCGTCGCTGATCGCCGCCGGGATGCCGAGCGTACCCAGCACGGCGTCATAGAACTTCCTGGCGGCGTCGAGGTCGTTGGCACCGACCATTATGTGGCTGAACATTGCGTTTCTCCTCCGCGTTGACCGGCCGTTGTCGAGTTCGAGAACCGGTGGACTGCGGCAGCCTTAATGCATCAGCTGGCAGGCGTGTTCAATCGTCGGCGCGGACTGCGCGTGATCGTCGTCCCCGGCACTGCCGTGACCGCTCAGGAGGGCCCAAGCGCAGGCACGACGCGACGCCATCCTCGCATCAGGCTGCCAAATGCGGCAATAGCACTGGCGTGGCAACTTCCAGGAAAGTACAGATATTTCTCGCGGCGTGTTCGTTCGGGGTTCTCGGCGCTTGCTTGACCCTGCCGGGAACTCTGCTGCCGATCCTGGTTGAGCACTTCCACATCCGACTCGTCGAAGCCGGCTCGATGATGGCGCTGCAGGGTGTCGGGTATCTGATCTCCGTCGTCGCTGCGCCGCGGCTCATCGCGCGGTTCGGCATGCGCAGCGTTCTCGTGACCGGTCTGCTGACAGCTGCCGCGGGCCTGATCGGGTTCGGGCACGTGTCGATCTGGATCGGCGGCGCTTCGATGATGTTCGTCAGCGGTCTTGGCTTCGGCGCGATGGAGGTTACCTCGAACACGCTTCTGATCGCGATCGGCGGCGAGCGCCGCGCCAACCTTCTCAACTTCACCCACCTCTTCTTCGGAGTCGGTTCGTTCGTCGCGCCGGCTCTGACCACGCGCGCGGTCGATGCCGGGATCGCCTGGCAGTCGGTCTTTCTCGCTGCCGGCTTGATCGTGGCAAGCGTCGGCCTCGGCTGGCTGGCCATGCCCGCACGCGATGCGGTAACGACGCCGGCCGCGGCCGGACCGAGTGGCCGCGGTGCCACGCGGTCGCCGCTGATCGTGCTGCTGGCTGTCGCACTGGCGGCCTACGTGGGCGCCGAGATCGGCATCGGCGGTTGGCTCACGAAGTTCATGCTGAGCGAACACAGCGTCACCCTCACGTACGCGGGCACCGTGCTCTCGCTGTACTGGCTGGGGATGGCAGCCGGACGCTTGGTGCTGACGGTGCTCGCGCACCGCGTCCGTGACGAACTTCTGCTGATCGGCCTGGCGCTGCTCGCCACTCTGGCCGCGACGGCGGCCTTGTTCGCGCCGGGACCCGTGTGGGCTGCGGTCTTCTTCGCGCTCACCGGGCTGGGATTCTCGGGAATCTTCCCGGCGTCGATCGCGCTGGCCGGTCGCTGTTACCGGGACGACACCGCCGCCGTTACCAGCACCCTCATCGCCGGTGCTGCCGTCGGAGGCATCTCCATCCCGTGGATCATGTCCGCGATTGCCGATGGCTTCGGGCTGGTCGCGGGTATGTGTTTCTACGCGTTGATGATCGCCGTGGTGGCGGCGCTGACCGTGGCCGTGAAGACGTCTTTGTCGCGGCTGGAGAGCCGTCCGGCGTAGGCGCCGCGGCGTGCGGCTGTTGTCGCGAGCGGATTGTCGTCGCGCGCCGCCGAACGCCGCCTTCAGTGGGCCCTGTCAGGAGGTCGTGTCAGCCGATCTTCTGGAACTTCGACCCCGCGGCTCCGCAGATCGGGCACTTCTCGGGCGGCGCGCCGAACTCGATATCACCACAGAACGGGCAGAGGTAGACGTCCATCGTGGAAAGATCGGCGCCGGATTCGAGAGCCTCGAGCGCCTGCTGGAACAAGCGCGCGTGTACCCGCTCCGCCGCGTTGGCAAACGCGAGCATCTTGCGGCCCTTGTGTCCCTCCTGCTCGGCTTGCGCGACCATCGGAGGGTACATCTGCGTGAACTCGTAGGTCTCACCTGCGACGGCGTCCTTGAGATTGTCGAGCGTGGATCCGACGCCGTCCATGTTGTGGAAGTGGCCGAGTGCGTGGATCGTCTCGGCTTCGGCCGCGGCGCGGAAGAGCCGTCCGATCTGAGGCAAGCCTTCCTTCTCGGCCTTCTGCGCGTAGGCGAGGTACTTGCGGTTGGCCTGACTCTCTCCGGCAAAAGCGGTCTGCAAATTCTGTTTGGTGTCGGGCACGGCGTGTCTCCTTCAGGATGCGGCGTGCGGATAATAGCGTGGACCGCCAAGAGCGTCGAACATTGCGGCTCGACGTTCTTCGAGAGTGCGGCGGTGCGCGCTGCGGTCGTTAACCGCCAGTGAGCGTCTTCCGGCTGTGCGGCGCAAGCGGCCGGAGAGGCCTCGTGACTCTCAATCTGGCCGCTTGGTGACCGAAAACCGTAGGACGGCGATCATTGCGCAAACTCGGCCGGGGGGCCGGAGCGCTCGATCGAGCGACACCGAGGCGTGCGCCGAGCGTGCCGGCGCCGTGCCGCTCGCGGTTGACAGATGAGTCGCGATACCTGATCAAGGGCCGATGCCCGACA
>Ga0172370_10004603_pt1 | contig 18353 bp, 19 predicted proteins | sample LakKiv5m_FD_114538 | JGI IMG/M metagenome (GOLD analysis project Ga0172370, IMG submission 114538) | Freshwater microbial communities from Kabuno Bay, South-Kivu, Congo - kab_022012_11.5m | ecosystem: Environmental > Aquatic > Freshwater > Lake | place: Democratic Republic of the Congo...
AGCTTCGCTGAGTATTGAGTAGAGAGTATTGAGTATTGAGATGAGGTAAGAACTTTCTCGCCGAAAACATTGAAAATCGCAATCCCATCAACAGTATGGTTAACCATACTGTTGATGGAGGGGGAATAAGAGATTTCAAGAAAATCCGTTGCAGGATTGGGAGAAATGGTTAATTTTCCAATTTCTTGAAATTCATCCGTTTTAACATCTACGCTTATATCACCATATTCATAATCAACTCTCTCATATCCGGTTGTTTCTCTATCGTTTAATGCGCCGGAAAAATATTTTAACTCAGTTAACAAATTTCCATCTTTATCATAATTGAACCTGTCTTGCCATGATGTGTAACAAAAAAGCCAATAATTATGTTCTTCTTCATAATAATCTTGATCAAGATACATAATTGAATCAATTTTATTATTTGTATAGTGGGTTGTACTCGTTAGATGAAAACTATAATCCAGTTTGGTAAAATCTTTTAACTTCAAATTTCCATTTTTATCATATTTGTATTCGTTAACTTCATAATTTGAAATTAAACTATCTTTTGTAATTCTAACTTGTTCATCCAAAAATACAATTTTATATTTTTCTGCAACTTGCCAGAAATTTGAAATGAATGCTTGTTTATATATCTCAATTAGGGTATTTCCTCTTGGATTATAAGAATAGCGATATATGCTCGAATCGGTTTTGTTCATTTGTTTTTCAATAATCACAACTTCTGAAATTTTCCCCGAATTATAATGGTAAGTCCTTCTGGTATCTACTCCAAAAGGATATTTTAAATTTCGACTGAAATGCTCTTTTAGAGAGCCGTCTTCATAATAATCATAAGTGTTAATGGTATCAATTAAAATTTCCGTATCTACAAGCCACCAACCTTCACACTTCGTATCATCAAAAATACTACCTATTCCCACTGTTTCAATAAGTTTTCCTCTATTGTTATAAAAAAAATATTCTTGACCCTTTAAATTCCAATTCGGGCTATCCGAGGAACGATAATATTTTTTGGATTTCAATAAAGAGATTACTTCAGCATTTAAGTTCGAAAACGAAATCAAAAGGAAAAGAAGAACTATTTTCATTGTATTCATTTCGTACTCCTAAATTTTTACAAACTTCCCGAACCTCTCCCCAACTTTAACGAAATACACACCGGGAGGCAAGCCGGAAACATCAAGCTTCGCTGAGTATTGAGTAGAGAGTATTGAGTATTGAGATGAGGTAAGAACTTTCTCGCCGAAAACATTGAAAATCGCAATCCCATCAACCGTATGGTTAACCATACGGTTGATGGAGGGGGAATAAGAAACTTCAAGAAAGTCCGTTGCGGGATTGGGAGAAATGAATAGTTCGGTATTTTCTGATATTGGTTCTGAATTTTCGACGCCGACTGTTTTGAAATCAGAAAACTTTGCCCTGTAAAGGCTTTTACCGGTACCAAGATAAATATCATTCCCATTTATTGCCATAGTTGTAATATTAAAATTATCTAATCCCTCGTTATTTGCTATCCACGTTTTGCCATAATCGTTGGTGAGGAAAACTCCTCCGTGATAAGCTGCAGCAAGTATATAACTGTCCACCGTCAGTAGATTTTGAATGTAAGAATCGGACAGCAGGGTTACAACAGTCTTCCATCTGTTGCCAAAATCGGTTGACATGAAAACAGTGCCTTCGAATGAACCGGCAAACATATTGCTGCCGCTCACAGCAAGAGACTGTATGTAGTGATTAGTCAGTCCGGCATTTTTCGGAACCCATGTCTTGCCACTGTCAGCGGATAAAAATAATCCTGTATTGATAGTGGAAGCATAGAGCTTTTTTCCGGAAATTAATATCGTTGCAACAGAATTATCTGGAAATCCCCAGCTCTGCTCTGACCATGTGTTTCCGAAATCTGTTGATAAATATATATATCCGTGCATAGTTCCTGCATAAATCATATTATCGCTGACCGCAAAAGTTAGGACATAATTGCTGTAGGGTTCGAGAGCAAATTTTTCTTTCCAACTTTTTCCGTTATCGTTAGTTGAATAAATTTTTCCGTTCATGGATGCCGCCAGTACGTTATCTCCACTAACAGTAACAGCAAACACAAAAGTTTCGGCTAAATTATAATCCGATACGTACCAACTGTCGCCATTATTCGAAGACATAAAAACGCCTCTTTCGGTTCCCGTATAGATAAAACCATTATGAAAAGCCAGCGAATAGACATTGCCGCTTACTGTTCCGCCTAACATTCTTAGCTTCCATGTTGCTCCTTCATCACCGGATGAATACAATCCGCCTCTTGTACCGGCAAGCATATTACTTTTACGAATAAAAAAAGAAAAAATTGATGAATTACTCAATGCAGAATCTAAATGAGACCAATTTTCCCCTCTGTCTTTTGACAGGTATATACCGTTATTGTTGGTAACAGCATAAATTTTATTATCATTTATGACAATTGTATTTACGTCGTCCTGTAATCCGGTTAGTTTTTTGGACCATGTCTTGCCTTTATCGTGTGATATGGAAACGCCCCCGTAAACACCGGCAAAAATTGTATCGCCGCTAATTAATATCGTTTTTATCGAACCTGCTTTCGGATAAACACCTAATTTTTTCCAGGTATCTCCATTGTCGGTGGATAAGAATAAATCAGCACCGCCAACTGCAAAGAGCGAATCTCCACTCACCGAATACTGTGTAATGCTGGCATAGTCGAATCCCTTATTAATAATCGTCCAGGTTTCACCGGAATCTTTAGATAATAAAACACCGTAACCTGAGAATCCGGCTAAAACATTTTTACCGCTCACGAACACAGTTTTAATATTCAGGTTAGTCAATCCATTATTTTTGGGAGACCAGGTATTTCCGTTATCGGTAGATAATAATATGCCTCCGCCGTTAGTTCCGACAAAAATATTATTTCCGTCTGCTGCAACGGATAAGACTGCTATACCTGTTATTCCCATATTCATTAGTTTCCATGTAATGCCATCATCGCCGGACATCATCAACCCTTTATCTGTTCCTGCCAAAATATTATTGCCGTTGGAAGTAAAACAGTAAACAATTGAACTACCAATAAGACCATTATTGCACGGTTCCCAGAGGGAATAGGAATTTTGTGCGGATGTCAGAAAAAGAATAAGGATGACTTTAGCAAAAAGAAATTTCAGCAAGTGCCGCTTATTTTTCACTGTTTTACAAGTATAAATGTTTTTCATGGAAACCCCTTCAAAAATACTTTTTTACTATTGTCAAATATACAAAATATAATAACACATTAAACGCAAAAATGCCACGCGGATTTTGAAAAAAGTTAATTATTAAGGACTTTTCTCGCAGAATGACATATCGCTACAATCTCAATATTTTCATCATTGAGCCTGTAAACAATTCGATAATTTTTATAAATTATTTCTCTGATAAACCGGTTATTATATTCCGGAACCATTCTTCCTGATTCGGGAAACAATTCAAGGTTATCTATTAAAGAAAGAATTTTTTGTGCGGTTAAAGAAGCATGAAAAGGTGAGTCTTTAGCAATAAAGTCACATAATGATTCAAGATTATCGGCTGCTTTAGGAGACCATCTTATTTGATAATCAATCTTGATGCTCTTTGCTTAACAATGTCGTTAGAAATAAATTCACCATTGTCTAACTGAGTTAATCCAATATCCACCTGAGCTTTAAAATAAAGCTCTTCCATTATGTCCTCAATCGTTGAGTCATTTGGCATTTGAGCAATGATTGCCATTGCCTCGGATTTCGTATTTATCATTTGTTTATCCTTTTAATAATTCTTAAAATTAAACGACAATGAATTTCAATTATTTTAATCGAACTGTGATAAAAAAGACATTATAGTCTGAAGATAATTAAATACCAAGTTAATTTTTCAAATTAATTCTAAGAAAGATTATAAGTTTCTTTTACTCTGCGTGATTTGCAAAAATATAGATACCAGAAGAAAGCCGTTAAAGTAGAACGCAAATTAGATAAAATAGTATTCTTTAAAATTTCATTAATCATGATTTCAGGAACTCCAATTATATAGGGAAGAAATGATGATACAACAGAAGTAGCAATCAAAATCAGGATAAATGTTTTTGCCATTTTAACAGCATTTTGCCTAATTCTAAATAATTGAAAAGCTATGAAAAATCCGTAAATAGATATCCCAAGAGTAATAAAAAATCAACATATAAATATGATTCTAATTCTAAAATAAAATTCGACTGAATGAATAGCCTATAAAAATAAACCAATGAAGCAATTGGCAGTATAATTCCCAATTGTAAACTGAACAGCATGAGCCATCCTCCAACTTTCATTTTATAATCTGCATACTTTTTATAAGAATAGATACGAGAATAATCCTTTTCGTTTTCGTTGATATTACTTTCTTCGTTTATAAGCATCCTTTAAAAAATGGTAAAAAAAATCAAAAAGTTGTTAAAAATCAATTTTCCTCAATTTCTTCAATTCTTTTAAACAAATCAGGAAAGTCTTCAGTGAAATAATGAAATTTAAAATCTATTTCTTCGATATTATTTCCGTTACCGAATGAACTAATGATGCCATTTTCGAATAGTTCATGCGCTTTGGTCCTATGAGTCCGATGGAACCGGAAGCAGAGCCAATCTGGTAATTGGAAAATACAAGGCTGTAGTCTTCTAAAAGTTCGTTGTGCATTTCCCTGCCGATAAGTATTGTTGCTTCGGCTTCGGAAATTTCACGCTGGTCCATAATGTGAATGATAATATCCTCGTTTTCGATAAGTTCTATTACTCCCTTTACTCGTTCCAAATCTTCAAATTCAGGATATTTCAAGAGGTTCTGTGTACCGGCAAGATGAATTTTATCTGTCGTTTTCTGAAGCTCGAAGAGTTTGTCAATAGAATCAACAAACAATCGAATTAAAGGTGATTCTGACGATGCGAAATCATTTAATATATCTTCAAAGTTATCCCTTATGTATCGCAGTGGCTTACCGGTAATTCTCTCGTTAATGAACATTGAAATAGATTCCAGATGTTTCCTTTCAATTTCAAATTCGGCTTCCAGCGTAACAGTTCGGACAATATTGGAATCAAGAGCCACCACAACGAGTATTCTGGTTGACGATAGCGAAAGAAGCTCAATCCGATGCACAATGAGGTCGGAAAGATGAGGTATTTCCACAATCCCTAAATATCGGGAAAGCAGTCCAAGGATTTTTGAAGCATCTTTGAGAATAGTTTCATTATTAGCAAAAGAAAGATTTTCAATCACGGTATTAAGTTCATTTTCCGAAAGCGATTCGCTTTTCATCAGTGAATTGACGTAAAATCTATAGCCTTTGTCGGTTGGAACTCTTCCCGCAGAAGTATGAGGATGGCTGATGTACTCCATATCCTCCAAATCCGACATAATATTTCTGATAGTTGCGGGACTGAGTTTGAGTTCGTATTCAAGATATTTTGAAAGATTTCTTGACCCGATTGGTGAAGCATTTAAAATGTAAAGATGAATAATAGTACTGAGGATGTCCTTCTCTCTTTGCAAAAGTTCCTTGTTGTCGGGTGTGGTCGGTATGTAAACTGAATTTGCCAATTTTATCTACAATTCAAATCTTTCTTTCAATTTGGAATTTACATAAGGTGGAACGAATTCGCTTACATCTCGGTTGTATCTTGCGAGTTCCCTGATAATACTCGAGTTCAGATAAGTATATTTCTCATGAGGCATCATAAAAATGGTCGTGACATCGGGCGCCATCTTTCTGTTCATAAGAGAAATCTGAAACTCATAATCGAAATCGGATACAGCCCTAATTCCGCGAATCATCACTTGTGCGTTGAATTTTTCGGCAGCGTCAACCGTTAAACCGCTATGAATCTCAACACGTACATCCTTCAAATGCTCTAAGGATTTCCTTGCCATGTCGAGACGTTCTTCCTTGGAGAAAAGAGCATCCTTTTTAGAATTAACTGAAATCAGAACAATCACCTTTCCAAAGATTTTTGATGCTCTTTCAATGACGTCAATGTGTCCATTCGTTATCGGGTCGAATGTACCCGGGTAAATTGCGGTTTTATTCATTTTTTTCCAAGTAAAATAGAAAAATAAACTCAAATATACAAAATTTATCTTCTTAACCAATCTTCAAGTGTAAGATTAAATTCCTTTTCGGAAAAACGATTGAAATCATACATTCCTGCACTTTTTCTCTGACGAAATGCTTCGTAAAGACTAACTGCCGCAGCCACAGAAATATTCAAACTCTGTATTATACCTGCCTGAGGTATAAGGAAATTTCCATCAGCAAGCTCCACAGCCTTATCCGAAACTCCTGAGTGCTCATTACCAAACACAAGAGCTACGGGTTCTGTAAGGTTCAGGTCGTAAAGCGAAACAGAATCTTTTGCCAAATGGGTCGTGTAAATCTTTTTTCCTTCTTTTTTAAGTTCAGAAAAACAACTTTCGATAGAATTAAAATGGCGCTGACCAACCCATTTTCTTGAGCTTGCAGAGCTTCTTTCCTTTAGTTCGGGAAACTCCTGACTCCCATAGTAAACGAAACATGCATCCATAATACCGACAGCATCGCAGGTTCTGATAACAGCCGAGACATTATGCGGGTCGTTGATGTTTTCCAAAACAACAGTCAAATCCGGCTGTCGTTTCTCAAGAACTGCTTTGAGCCTGCGGATACGTTCTTCCGTTTTGAAATTCAAATATGAAATATCTTTGTCTTTCATAACATAAATCAATGCTTAAATTTACAAAAATAATTAAATATAAAATTTTTTGAGACAAAAATCGGTTTTATGTGTTATTATTTAAGAAAATGACGGACATTTTTATATTTTTATTTATTTTGTTAATTGATTTGAGAACTTTAAGATGGAAAAATTGATTTTATTTTTGATAATATTTTTAATAAATGCCGGAGTGATGCTCTCTATTCAGCTTCCACAGCCGCTTGTGGCTTACAGTAGCGGAGGGAAATGGCATTTTGTTAATACGCTCGGTACGGAAATATTTGCTCCTAAGGAAGTTGCAAGCGTTGAAGGCTTCAGCGAAGGGCTCTTCAGAGTAAAATTAATAGAGAACAAAAAGATTGTCTGGGCTTTTATGAATATGTTTGGAGAAATCGTGTTTAAGCTCGATTGCGACTATGCTTCCAATTTCTCTGAAGGGTTCAGCCTGATTTACAAAGAGAAAAATGATGACGAAAACGGAAAAAAATTCGGATATACCGACACCAAGGGCAACATTGTTTTTGATTACATTTATGACGACGCAACCGATTTTGCTTCAGGACTTGCATACGTGATGAATCCAACCATTAGTGGTTATATTAACAAAGCAGGTGAAATGGTAATCCCATTGAAAAACAAAGCAGGGAATATTTTCAGGGAAGGACTGGCTGACGTGAATACTTCAGATTTCAAAATCGGCTTTTTTGATTTAAACGGCAATCAAATAATTGATTTTCAGTACGATGAAACAGGGGGCTTTTCAGAAGGGTTGGCAAATGTAAACATAAAGGGAAAGTTCGGTTACATAGACAAAACAGGAAATCTTATTATACCGGCTATTTATGATAATGCAGGACCTTTCAAAGAGGGTTTGGCTTTTATCGGCGTGCTGGATGAAAAGTTCAATACTAAATTCGGATTGATTGATTCTACCGGAAAAGTAATTATTGATTTTAAATTTGATAAAGTTCTTGATTTTTCCGATGGCAAAGCTGCGGTTTCATTCGATGGCAAATGGGGATTTATAGGCAGAGACGGGAAATATGTTATTCAGCAAAAATATAATTCTGCCGATTCTTATGTTGACGGTTTGGCTTGGGTTTCCGACAGGGATGCCGGAAAGATAGGTTTTATTAACTCCGAAGGTGAATTTAAGATATTAATTGAAAATGCCGATAAGATTATTGACCTAAGAACGAACAGAACTTTATTCAAATAATTTATTATTGTAACTTATCGGGCATTTAATGTGTCTTTATAAAACGAAAATAGACAATTTTAAAATACTTTTTAGGCTTTAAATGAAAAAATTATTATTTGTGATTGTTATGGTCTCCATATCCTATATGGCTGCTGCATTCCAGCCTGCAAACCAAAATACCTCCGACGGAAACATACTGCTTCCTGCACAGCTAAGTTCAAACTATTATCAAGCAGCCACTAAAAACTTTACTGACACCGAAAAATGGAAGAATTTCGTTAAAACGAACGGTGATTTTAACGTTATGCTCGATAATGTAACAGGAAAAATCCACAGGGCTTTTGGTAAACCAATTAAAATTGAAGGATATGATAACATCACCGAAGCAAATATCAGGGAAGCATCATTTACCTTTCTGAAAAAGTATGGTGACGCAATCGGAATTGACCCGGACAATATTAAATTTCTCAGGGCTTCCGACGTTGAAAGCAAGTGGTACGTGACTTATATTCAAGTTTACAAAGGACTCGAAGTTCTTCTTTCGGAAATAGAGCTAAGAATAAGCTATTCAGGTAAAGTCTTCGCATTCGGGGTTGATTACTTTGATGATATAAATATCTCCGAAATACCATCTGTTTCACCTTCGGATGCATTGAAAAATTCAGCCACCGGATTGAATTATGATGAAAAAACAGATAGAATTTTGTCAAACAACAAATTGTTTATTCTTCCCGTGAAAAAAGCCGGAACGGTTGACTATCACCTCGTCTATAATAATAATGTTGAAATTCGGGAACCTTCTGCAAACTATAATACATATATTGACGCTCATTCGGGCGGAATAATCTGGAGACAAAACACGTGGTTCAATGCAACAACCAATATAACCTCACAGGGAGCTATTAAAAAGAAATTCGCTATAGATGAACCTGAAGTTGTGGGTTTTACCAATAATTTTATAAATGTCGGAGGTACTATGTACACTACGAGCAAAGACGGTAAGACTACTGTAGATATTAGTGCTGCAAAACAGGTTACGGCACTTCTCGAAGGTGATTGGACGAAAGTAACATGCAAAAACCATACTACTGCTTCATTCACCGGAACCATACAAGCAGGTGAAGATTTCACGATTGACTGGAATGATAATAACTCACATAGTTACGAAAGATGCTTGTACAATTACGCTAATATTGTTCATAACTACATTCGGGCTTTAGACTCCAAAACTACTTTTATGGATTTTCAACTTAAGTTAATCATAGATTTCAGCGGTTCGGCTCCGAATGCAGGCTCATCCGGTCAGACAATACAGTACGTAGCAGCAGGCAAGCCTGAAATGCGTCTTGCAGAAAGCTCATCGGTTCTTTACCACGAATACGGACATAGCGTAAACACATTATTATATAATTCATTAGGCAGGTCGCAGGGTATGATTAACATGTCCTGCCATGAAGGCACAGCAGATGTATTCGCAGCTTTAATAAATGATACTCCGGAGATGGCACCCGGGATTTATACTTCAGACCCGAATAAGATTTTCAGGACAATTGATAATAATTTGATTTATCCTGACAGCATTCTGGGAGAAGGTCATCACGACGGACAAATTCTTAGCGGTGCATTCTGGGATTTAAGGAAAAAATTAGGCATTCCTATTGTGGAAAAACTTTTCCATTTTGCAAAATACGGTATGCCGGATGACGCTGATGTGGGTATTGCTTTCGGTGAATGGCTTCTCGAAGTTATTATTACAGATGATGATGACGGTGATTTGACCAATGGAACACCACATTTGCTCGATATTCTTCAGGCATTTAACAATCATCATATCGGGACAAATCTATTCATAGCCTCAAGCTGTGTCCATACTCCGTTACCAAATACCGAAGACACCATAAATCCATATACTGTTAATTTCACGATTAAATCTCAGGTTTATTCATTAACAAAACTTGATTCCATGCAGGTAGTTTATTCCACTAATAATTTCAGAACACAAACCATTTTACCGGCAGTTCCGACAAGCGGTACAAGCTTCAAGGCAGATATTCCTGCACAGCAGGAAGGCACTTCGGTAAGATACTTCATTAAGTTGTTTGATAAAGGTTCCGGTTTATGGGTGAAGTTTATGAAAAATACAAACCTGGATATTCCATACAATTTCCTTGTAGGACAGTTTAAAAGAGTTTATTTCGATGATTTTGAAAAACCAAACGTATATGAATGGAAAATAGGTGATGCTCAGGATAACATTTTGCAGGGTAAATGGGAACTTGCCAGACCTAACGAAATTTCACTTCCTGTTTCTGGCGGCGGCACTATCAAGTTGCAGCCCGGTTCGGGATATTCGGGTAATATCTGTTTTGTTACCGGTCCATTGGGTAATTACCAGAATTTTTACGGCTATATGCCTTTCGGAAGAACATCTATTATTTCTCCGGATTTTTATATTTCGAGCATTGCTAATCCTTTGATTAAATATTATAAATGATTCTTTTCAATGCAGAATAATACATCGGTTCCTACTTGGGAAGTTTATATATCTTCCGACAAGGGAGCATCATGGATTCAAATTGAAAAAAATCCTGAGATGACTGCTCAATGGCAGCCGGTTATGTTCCTTGTTTCGGATTATATTCCGGTTAATGGAACAATCAGACTAAAATTCACAGTCAATAATCAATATATTAATGGATATTTCCAGAACTTTGTCGAAGGATTGTTTGATGACTTTGAAATCATGTCAACAAGTGATGCAGCCTTGAAAGTTGATGAAAATCCGACTGATATTAATTTAGCTGTTTACCCCAATCCTGTGACAAACAAGGCGATTTTCAGCTATTTTGTACCTCAAACTTCTCAGGTATCACTAAAAATAACAAATATTTTCGGAATGTCAGCAGGTACTTTGACTGATGGAATTCAGCAAGGCAGTCAGCAGATTATATGGAATCCGGTTAATCTTGCCCCGGGATTATATATTTATCATCTGTCGGTAAACGGTTCGGTCATTACAGGAAAGCTGATTATTGAATAAATATTCATCAATAATATATTTTACTAATTTCTCTTTCTTGCCCGAATAACCGTTATTAGGTCGCTCATGCAGGGTTTGTCAGGTTTTGACCAGTCCAGGTCAATATATACAGGAAAAGTACAAGTATCCAAATTGAAGCCGGCTCCTTGGGGTAAAGCATAGAATCTGTATTTTACTTTATCTATATCAATGAACCAGCCGCCACAGCATGCACATTCACGTAAATCAGCTCCTGTGATGATACCGCTGTTCATATATCCGATATCTTTAGAAGTTGTTCCTTTGTCCGTACAAGCACATAAAACAAAAAGGAATGAAATAAATAAAAATAAAAACTTTTTCATGTCAGCCCTTTTTCAGCAAATTGGCAAAATTGATAATTTCAAGCATTTCCTTCACTGCTCGGTCGAGTCCGACTTGGATTGCACGAGCCATTATGGCATGACCGATGCTAAGTTCGTTTATATAACGTAATTGAGCAACCGGTTTTGTATTGATATAGTTCAGTCCGTGACCGGCAGCTACTTTCAGACCGGCTTTTGAAGCGAACTGCGCTGCATTGAGAATTTTCCGGTATTCCACATCCAAATCATATTCCTTTACGGCATTGGCATAAGTTCCCGTGTGAAGTTCCACCATATCGGCATCACAGCTTAAAGCAGCTTCAATCTGGGTTTCGGAAGGCTCGATAAAAAAGCTGACTTCGATATCCTTATCGTGCATCCTTTCTGTAAGAATTTTATATCTTTTTATGTCAGCCGCAAGGTCCAAACCGCCCTCAGTAGTGAGTTCCTCTCTTTTCTCCGGAACGATGGTAACAAGTTCGGGGACCACATCGAGTGCTATTAGGATAATTTCCTCATTTGCAGCCATTTCAAGGTCCATTTTGGTTTGAATCACCTCTCGGAGAATCCTGACATCACGGTCGTTAATGTGTCGCCGGTCTTCACGAAGATGGCAGACAATACCCGACGCTCCGGCAAGTTCGGCGTTAACTGCAGCAGTTATCGGGTCAGGCTCTTTACCTCCACGGACTTGTCTGAGAGTTGCCACATGGTCAATATTTACATTTAAAGTCATCATTTTTCCTCCATCAGCAAAATTGCCAAACACAAAATTAATTATTTTCTCGGCAAAATTGTAATATTACTTGCATTTAATGCTGCTTCTTCTTAACCTAATTATTTTTGGAAATTGAAAAAAAATGATAGAAGAATGTTCTTTATTAGAATCAAATATTACCTATGAGAAAAATTAAAAATATCCTTACAAAATCAGTTGGCTAAATAATGTTATAGTTTAGGAGCAGAAATGAATGTTTTGTAATTTTTGAATGTTGCAGCAGCTATTTCCGCTTCTTTAATGTTTTCAAACAGTCCGAAAATTGTGGACCCGCTGCCACTCATTTGTGCATAAACGGCGCCGTAAGAATAAAGCTTGTCTTTGATTCTGCCGATTTCCGGATATTTTTCGAATACAGGTCTTTCGAAGTCGTTGAAAAGTTCTTTTTTCAAAATGCTCTTGTCAGATTGGGAATGAATCAGTATTTTTTGGAAATCCACCGGCTTTTCCGGTTTATCTGTATTTTTTAGCTGTCCGTAAGCCCAACCGGTGTTGATGTTAATCCCCGGAAATACTAATAGAACATAATACGAAAGAGAATAACGGAAATAACTAAGTTGTTCTCCTTTACCCTTTGCAACGGCAGTTCCGTTTTTTAAGAAATAAGGAACATCCGAGCCAAGCCCGAGGGCAGTATCAAACAAATCACGATAGTTATAAGGGACTTCAAGGAATTTACGGAGACCGGTAAGAGACGAAGCAGCATCTGAGCTCCCTCCTCCAAGACCACCGCCCGTCGGAATATGCTTGGTTAATTTCAACCGGACATTTAATTTTTCGAGATTATATTTCTCTTTAAAAAAAACTGCTGCCTTGAAAACAAGGTTTTCCTCATTAGGAATGTCGAGCTTTGGATAACACTCAAATTCAAGTTCTGAAGCCGTAGAGATTTCAATTTCATCGTATAAGGAAGTCCGGATAAAAACAGTGTTAATATCGTGAAAACCGTCAGTTCGTTTGTTAAGAACCTGCAAACCAAGATTTAATTTGGCAAAAGCATTTATTTTTAATATTTTCATTTTTTTTAAAAAGCAAAAATTAAATATAAATTTAAAGTATGATGACTCAACCGCAAATACCGTTTTCACAAGAGTTATTACGAAAAGGGATACATCTTATTTCATTCTCAATTCCTGTAATTTACATCTTTATTTCAAAAGAGACAGCATTATTCATTCTTATTCCCTTAGCCTTAATCGCCATAATTATTGATGTTTTAAGTAAAAGGGATAATCATGTCAGAAAGTATTTGTACATGTTTTTCGGCAAGCTGCTAAGACCTCACGAACAAAGAAAGGATGTTTTGAACGGTGCTACATGGGTGCTGATTTCAGCAGTTCTGACAGTTTTTATTTTTCCTAAAATTATTGCTGTAACTTCGTTTGCAATTCTAATCGTTTCAGATATCTGCTCTGCGATATTCGGTAGAAAATATGGCAGACATCAACTTTTTGACAAAAGCTGGGAAGGAACAACAGCTTTTATGGTATCAGCTTTTATTGTTGTTCTGGCTTTTGGTACAGCCCTCGTCGCACCGCGTACTTATTTCTATTCCGGATTTCTGGCTGCAATTATCGGAGCATTTGCCGAGGCTGCATCAAATAAAATTAAAATGGATGATAATTTTGCAGTACCTTTAAGTGTAGGATTTACGATGTGGGCTTTTGGTCTGATTGCAGTTCATCTCAACTATCCATTTTTAAATTTATTATAAAAAACTAAGAAAAATCGTTGAAACATTAAGGAAAAACAATGAAAAAAATTCTACTTTTGGCTTTACTTTCGATTTTATTTGTCTCCTGCGGAAAAGATTCTGGCACGAGCAGCGACGATTATAATTCAGGTGGAGATTTATTCCCAATTAAATCCGGTAATAGCTGGAATTATTTTAAAGAATCCGAAGGTTTGGAAGCAACGCTCTCAATCGGCAGTGCCGATACTTATTATGCATGGGACGGAATGGATAATTCGACAAGAATGTCATCCAGTACAATGAGAACAGACGGTTCCGCCAGCGCCAGTATTTTTGACCTTGGTCAGCGTGAGCTTTCAAAGCAATCTAATGGAGTTTATGTCGGTTGGTATAAATCAGGAAAAATAGTTACTCTTTATTTGCTTCCGAATCAGCCGGTTGTAGGTACAGATGCTTATGGCAATACCTGGTCTAAAGTCGAATCGGTTGACACAAAAAAAGGAACTTTCAAAGCCTGCTGGAAATGTACTCTCGGTGGTTCTCTCAGCGGCTATATGATTTTCAAGAAAGGTATCGGAGTTGTGTTTGCAAATAACATCGCCAGCAACAGCAATCTTGAAAGCTATATCGTAAAATAATTTTTTAAAAGATTTTCTTTAATAGTTCATTTATATCCCTAACAGGAATATCGCACTGATAATTCCGGCAAAGATAGTAAGTGGTCTTTCTGTTTAGTGCAGTGTAATTTTCTGTGAATGGGGAGAGTTTTGTTATCTCTTCTGAATTATTTTTATTTTTGTAGAGTAGAACTTTCCGGGGTAAAAATTGTTCAGTTACCGTTCCGATGTTCGTGTCGTATTCTTCGTCAGATACTATTACCAATTCTAACGGTTCTGATTTTAAGAATATTGCCGAGCAAAGCATCATTGTGTATCCTGCCGGATAATTGCTCATTTCATTATTTATGTAATTTAACAGATTTTCGGCAGAAACCTTATACACTTCATTTTCGGATATTCGCCAAAGTTTGGATAAAATGAAAAGCATTATTGAATTGCCGGAAGGTATTGCTCCGTCGTGCATTTCTTTTTTTCTGATTATTAATTTTTCAGATATATCCGATGTAAAGAAAAAGCCACCATCTTTAGTATCCTGAAAATGCTCAAGCAAGTAATCGGTCAGCTCAAATGTCTTTTTGAGATATTCTATTTTTCCTGATGCTTCATAAAGTTCCATTAATCCAAAGCATAAGAAAGCATAGTCGTCGAGATTCCCGTCGAATGCTGCTTCTCCGTCACGGTATCTGTGGAACAAACTCCCATCATTTCTCAATAAATTATTCAGGATAAAATGAACAGCATTTTCTGCTGCTTTCAGATACTTCTCATCATGAAATACGCTATATGCTTTGGCAAAAGCCGCGATAGCCAGACCATTCCAATCAACAAGTATTTTATCATCTTTTAGTGGATGAATCCGCTTATTCCGTTCAGATAGAAGCTTGTTGCGGCTCTCTGCAAATTTGTCTTTTATCAGAGATTCATTTAAATGTAGAATATTGGAATTCTTGGGGATATGACCGGTATGCTCAGTAAAGTTCCCGACAGGAGAGATATTATATGTTTTAATAAATTCATCGGCATCTTCACCAAGTATTTGCCTTATTTCATCCAATTTCCATATATAGAATTTCCCTTCCATGCCTTCGCTGTCTGCATCTTCGGCAGAGTAGAAGCCACCTTCGGGAGAAGTCATGTCACGCAATAAATAGTTTAATGTTTGTTCTGAAGTTGTCTTGTAGCTTTCGTTTTTTGTAATCTGAAATGCCTCTGTGTATGCTATCGTAAGTAATGTCTGGTCGTACAGCATCTTCTCAAAATGTGGTACGAGCCATTTCTCGTCCGTGGAGTATCTGTGGAAGCCTCCTCCAAGATGGTCGAATATACCACCGTTGCTCATCTTTCTCAAGGTTAGCTCTGCCATTTCGAGGGCTTTGTCATCTTTAAAATTATGATAATATCCCAACAGAAATGAAATGTTATGAGGCATTGGAAATTTTGGTGAAGAGCCGAAACCGCCGTTAATTTTGTCATACGAGCCGGAAAGCTGTTTGAATGCTTTGTGAAAAACGTCTTTGGTAAATTCACCCTGTTGCTTTTTAACCGGTTCCAAAAGCAAACTGTCTGTTATTTCTTTGGATGATTGTAATAATTTCTCTCTTTCGTTACGCCATATCTCATCAACCTTTAACAACAGGTCAATAAGACCTGGCTTGCCCCATTTAGATTCTCTTGGGAAATATGTCCCTGCAAAAAACGGCAATTTGTCGGGAGTCATGATAATCGTCATGGGCCAACCGCCGCTGCCCGTGAGCATTTGGCAAACCGACATGTAAACAGCGTCAATATCAGGTCGCTCTTCGCGGTCCACTTTGATTGAAACGAAAGCACGATTTAAAATTTCAGCAACATTTTCATCTTCGAAAGATTCCCGTTCCATCACGTGGCACCAGTGGCATGTGGAGTAGCCAATTGAAAGGAAAACCGGTTTATTTTCGTTTTTTGCTTTTTCGAAAGCAAGTTCAGACCAAGGATACCAATCCACCGGATTGAGTGCATGCTGCAAGAGATATTGACTTTTCTCGTTAATTAATCTATTTGACATAAGTTCTTTCAAATTTAAAAAGAATAAGAACGTTTTTATGTTGAAAATAATTATTTTTGAATAAGTTTTCGGATGATTAATATTAAATATGGCGGTTACAAAAGAAAATATTGAACAAGCTGTTGATTTAGCCAAAAAATATGGTGCAACACGGTTATTATTGTTTGGTAGTGCTCTTGATGACCCTGAAAATTCGAATGACCTTGATTTGGGTGTGGATGGTATCGAAGGATTAAAATTCTTCGAATTCGGAGGAATTTTAGAAACAAAAATTAATAAGCTTGTGGACTTAGTGGATTTATCTTCAGACAACAGATTTACGAGACACATTTCAAAGACAGGTAAATTTATTTATGTTTCAGCTTAACTCATTAATCGAAGAAATCAACTCAGAATTTCAATACCTTGATGAAACGAGTGATGACATTCAGGAACTTTTGTTACAATTAGGAGACCGTGTTCCTGTGTGATTATGACGGAAAACGAACTATATAGCAAAAGCATTGAATTTATCAGCGAGACGCTTAGGGAGTATCTTCCGGACGACTCAAAATTTTTTATTTTTGGCTCGAGAGCCAGAGGTCAGTATTCAAGAAGCTCAGATATTGATATCGGAATCGAATCTTCACAGCAGTTAGACAGAAAGCTTCTAAATAACATTGGGGAAATTTTTGACGACTCCTTTGTCCCCTATCATGTTGACCTTGTGGATTTTTCCAAGGTAAAAGAAAAATTTTTAGAAACCACGAATGAAAGAATCTACCTATGTGTATAAAAAAGGAAGAATTCGTCAAATCTTTGATTGGACTTAAGAACTCGCTGGAAATTTATAATTCTTTTAATCTTGAAACCGGTGAATATAATCTTATTGACACGATTCGGAACGGGATTGTTCAGAAATTTGAAATCACATCCGAATTACTCTGGAAATCAGTTAGAGAATTTTTGTCTTTGAAAGAGGGAACTGTAGCAAATTCCCCCAAATCAACGATAAAAGCTCTTTACCTTTCGGGTCGAATTGAAGAAGATGAGTACTTTCGGCTCCTCGAAATGATTGATACAAGAAATATTTTTACTCACGTTTACGACGAAGAAGAATTTCTGAAACTCTTTGAAAAAGTACTAACTTATACCCCTCTGCTCGAAACCGTCCGAAAAATAATTCAATAAATAATAAAAATAAATTTTGCTATTACAATTAAAGTCTCTATTTTTGCACTCCGTTTTTTGATACAATAATTGATTTTTGTTTTGGGAGTGAAATAATTAGAAAAAAGGAAAACTTAAAAAGTTTTGAAATTTTTTTTGTAAACACAACTGATTTAAAATCAAAGGAATTTCAGGTATGACAATTCGCTTATCAATAATTTTTTAAAGAAAAATAAAAAAAGATTTGCACAGTAAAAAAAAAAGTCGTATTTTTGAAGTCCGATTTAGACGGCGTTCTTTGAAAATAGGGAGATATAAAAAAATAAAAAAAACATAAAGGTAAGATTCTTAGCTTGAGATCATACTCATATTAAATTTGAAAGATCAAACTTAAATACAACGGAGAGTTTGATCCTGGCTCAGGACGAACGCTGGCGGCGTGCCTAACACATGCAAGTCAAGGGGTAGCAATACCACTGGCGCACGGGTGAGTAACGCGTAGATAATCTGCCCCAATCCCTGGCATAACATCGAGAAATCGGTGCTAATATCAGATGAGGCACTTCGGTGTCAAAGGTTTCGGCTGGATTGGGATGAGTCTGCGTCTGATTAGCTTGTTGGTGAGGTAATGGCTCACCAAGGCTGCGATCAGTAGCTGGTCTGAGAGGACGATCAGCCACACTGGAACTGAGACACGGTCCAGACTCCTACGGGAGGCAGCAGTGAG
>Ga0172370_10004605_pt1 | contig 18351 bp, 16 predicted proteins | sample LakKiv5m_FD_114538 | JGI IMG/M metagenome (GOLD analysis project Ga0172370, IMG submission 114538) | Freshwater microbial communities from Kabuno Bay, South-Kivu, Congo - kab_022012_11.5m | ecosystem: Environmental > Aquatic > Freshwater > Lake | place: Democratic Republic of the Congo...
AATAAGGCTGACACCGCTAGTCACAATAAATCTACCGACACATATTTATTTATGCCGACTTAACCATGGCAGTTACCGCGACATCTTGGCCAAACTATCTTAATTAACGATTCCCTTCCAACACTTTTTTCTCTTTTTGTATTCAGGATCCCATTTCTTTAAATACCTCTCAGCTTCATCTAAGATTTCATTTTTGGCAGGTGCTGGTAATGGTATCGGCTTTAAGAATGTAACCACTTTAGCCGCTAAATCAAGTCCCGTTCTCCATTTTAATTTTTCTAATCGATCATCAACCAAGTAATGAGTCTTGAATAAATCCGCCAACTGAATAATCTCTCTATTTGTCAGAGACTTTAGTCCTCCTTGACTGCAGTAATGTATAGCTTCTTCGCAAAAATCATAATCGACCAACAGCATATAAACGCCAGTATCATCAATTCCCAACTCAGCCAACAAATTCCTCACCTCTTCGGTTTTTGCAAAGTCATCCAATCTTGGCCTCAGCCTTTCGAGAGTCGGTTTCATTTGCAGCCTATAATACCCCCAAACTGCATATGAATCAACCCTTCCCCCTTTCGAAGGGGGAACGAGCCGTACTCGGCGAAAAGGGGTATTAACCACTGCCGACAAATACCCGAACATCTGATAAAATAATAGATCGTGGTAAAAAACTTTTCTCCATCAACTCACTTGATAATTAGAGGTGCTAGGCAGCATAACCTCAAAAATGTTGACTTAATTATTCCTAAAAATAAGCTTGTCGTTTTCACTGGTGTTTCTGGCTCAGGAAAATCCAGCATGGCCCATGACACCATTTATGCCGAAGGCCAAAGACGCTACGTCGAATCTTTAAGCTCCTACGCGAGACAATTCCTAGGCGTCATGGATAAGCCAGACGTCGACCAGATCGAAGGACTTTCACCGGCAATCTTAATTGACCAAAAACAGGGTAGTCATAACCCCAGATCAACCGTCGGTACCGTCACCGAAATTTATGATTACCTTCGTTTATTATTTGCCCGCACTGGCCACCCACACTGTCCCAACTGCGGTCGAGAAGTTATTGCTTCAGACGTCACCCAAATTCGCGATCAAGTTTGGCAACTTTCACAAGATCATCCCACCATGTCCAAGCAAAAGGGCGTACGACTTTTAATCATGTCTCCAGTCGTCAAAGACAAAAAAGGAGAATTTAAGGAACTAATGATTAACTTGGCCAAAAAGGGGATTAGTATTGTCAGGGTCGATGGTAAATTTGTCTCAACCAATGCACCCATCAGTCTCTTTAAAAACAATCGTCACCAAATTGACGCCATTATCGATCGCATTATCATCCCCAAGGGCACCGTCGAAAGCGAAAAAGAAGTATCCAACCGACTCATTGAAAGTTTGGAAACAGGTTTAAAACTTTCAGGGGGTGAGGTCGTTGCAAGTTTGGTTAACGACAAGTCCTTATCTTTCCCCGATAACCCCAGTGATCTTGAAGATCATCTTTATTCTGAGAATTTGTCTTGTCCTTTTTGTAACATTTCACTTCCCAAACTAGAACCCCGATTCTTTTCTTTTAACTCCCCCGATGGCGCTTGTCCCACCTGCACCGGATTAGGTAACAAAATTACACTCAATCGAGATCTCATCCTCGCCCCAGTTTTAACTTTAAAAGAAGGTGGCATCGTCCCTCTCGCCTCTCAGTTTGAGAATCAAACTTGGTATGCCAAATTGGTCACCCAGGTTATGGAAGAGGTTGGCTTCAACGACAAAACACCCCTAGAAAATCTCACCACAGAGCAAAAGAAAACTCTTTTTGAAGGAACTGGTGATCGGATTCATGCCGTGCCGGGAATCAACACCCAAGGTAAACAAACCACCTGGCACACCAATTTTACTGGTCTGGTTGCTGAATTTGAACGTCGATATCTAGAAACTAGTTCTGACTGGGTCAAGGCCGAGTTAGATCAATACATGATCAAACTACCCTGCCCCACCTGTAATGGTGCTCGTCTTAAGGATGAGGTACTCTCTGTTAAGGTCAATCAGCAAAACATCTACCAGGTGACTTCGTTTTCTATCGAAAACGCTATCAAATTCTTTAATGCTTTGCCACACCACCTTACCACTATTGAAAAAACCATCTCCACCCCCATTTTGACCGAAATTTCTGATCGATTGGAATTTTTAAATGCCGTTGGTTTAGCCTATCTAACTCTTGGTCGTGAATCCGGAACACTTTCTGGAGGAGAACTACAAAGAATTCGACTAGCTTCTCAAATCGGCAGTCGATTGACGGGTATTCTTTACGTTCTAGACGAACCAACCATCGGCCTTCATCAGCGCGACAATGCAAAATTAATCAAAACTCTCAAGAATCTAGTTGATATCGGCAATACCCTGGTCGTTGTCGAACATGACAAAGACACCATGCATGCCGCTGATCATCTGGTTGAGTTTGGACCACTGGCTGGTCAACTAGGTGGTGAAATTACTTTTCAGGGCAGTCTGCAAGAACTGTTAAAATCCAAAACCATTACCGGGCAGTATTTATCCGGATCCAAAACGGTTTCTCCCATTAAAAAACCTCAGCCAAAAACTAATGAAGTTATTTTTCTTAAAGGTTGCCGCCACCACAATCTGAAAAATATTGATGTTGAATTTCCCTTGAACAAGTTAATCGGCGTTACCGGAGTCTCTGGTTCTGGTAAATCTTCTCTCATTGTTGACACACTTTATGAGGCCTTGTCACGGGAACTGAATCGTGGACATCAACATCAAGAGATTCAATTTGAATCCGTCAAATTCACCGACAAAGTCCGACGTGTATCCCTTATCGACCAAAGCCCAATTGGACGAACTCCACGATCAAATCCCGCCACCTATACTAAAGTTTTTGATTTTATTAGAACCCTCTTCGCCAACACCAAGGATTCTCATCTTCGAGGATATGGTCCAGGTCGTTTTAGTTTTAACGTCAAAGGTGGTCGTTGTGAGGTTTGTCAGGGTGAGGGTCAAATTAAAATTGAAATGCAATTTATGGGTGATCTCTATGTCACCTGTAACACCTGCAATGGTAGCCGTTTCAATGAACCCACTTTAGAAATTGAATATAAAGGAAAAAATATCGCCAAAGTTCTTGATTTAACCATTGACGAGGCCTGTGATTTCTTCTCTCAAAATCCCCAAATTCTAAAAAAACTTTCGACCTTAAAAAAAGTTGGCTTAGGCTACATCAAATTAGGTCAATCGGCCACCACTCTTTCTGGTGGTGAAGCTCAGCGTGTCAAGCTTGCCTCTGAATTATCTAAAACCGGTGGGGGGCACACCATCTACATTCTCGACGAACCTACCACCGGACTACACTTTGAAGATGTCAACAAATTAATGCAAACTTTAGTCGACTTAGTCGAACAAAATAACACCGTTATTGTTATCGAGCATAATCTTGACGTCATCAATAATTGTGACTATCTAATCGATATGGGTCCAGAGGGTGGAGAAAAAGGTGGTGAAATCATTGCCGCTGGTACACCAAAAGAAATTATCGAAGCCTTTGACACTCCCACCGCCCAAGAGTTAAAAAAACTTCCTCAATGAAAAAGATCTTAAATCTCATTCTCTTTGTAATTCTCAATTTTCAATTCTCAATTTTCAATTCAAAGCCTGCATTGGCTTTGTCTCAATTTTCCACCGACTATCAAGTTACCTACGACGTCACCGACAAAGGTGTCACCGATGTCACTTTTGACATCACCCAAAAAAATAATCTTTCCACTGTCTACGCAACTTCATTTAGCTTAAGTCTTAATCAGACAAAACTTGACACTCTTCGAGTATCTCAGGGTGGAAAAAATATCATTCCCGACGTTAAAAGTACTCAAAATCTAACTAATATCAGCTTTGATTTTGCAAATCGAGTTGTCGGTAAAGACAAAGAAAACAATTTCAAAATCTCCTTCAAAACCACCGATATTGCCCAAAAATATGGTGACGTATGGGAAATAAATATTCCCAAACTCGAAACAGATGAAAATACCAACACCCAAAAGATAGTTTTAAAAGTTCCACCAATCTTTGGTCAACCTACTTATCTGGATCCAAAGCCTAAAAAAACAGAAAATCAAAATGTCTATCATTTTGATGCCTCTAATCTGGGGAATCGGGCCATCAGCGCCATTTTCGGTGATACTCAATATTATCGTCTTAATCTTCGATATCAACTCACCAACCCATTGAGGCAAAATCTAGCCACCCAAATAGCCTTACCCCCTGATACGGCATATCAACAAGTGATGATCGAAAGTATCGATCCAAAACCTCTTGATATCCAATCCGATTCAGATGGAAACTGGCTTGCTTCATACAAAATTCCCCCATCCGAAAACCTGAAGGTTAATCTCATCGTAGCAGTCAAACTGTCTCTCATTCCCAAAAAAAACTTCACCACAAATCTAGAGGGATATCTAAGATCAAATGATTTATGGAATTACTCGGACCAAAAGATATCAGATAAGTTGCCCCAACTAAAAACTCCTCAATCCATTTATGACTTCGTCGTCACAAGCCTAAATTACAATTACGAACGCTTAAACCAACCTGGAAACATTATCCGCGGTGGTGCCGTTTTTGCACTTACCAACCCAGGGCAAGCTATTTGTCTAGATTTTTCTGACTTGTTTATCGCCTTAGCCAGGAAAAACAACTTGCCTAGTCGAGAACTACAAGGATTCGTCTTGAGTTCAAATGAGAAATTAAAACCTCTTTCTCTCACCAAAGATGTTCTTCATTCCTGGGTCGAGTACTATGACACAGAAAAAAATACCTGGATCCAGGTAGATCCAACCTGGGGCAATACAACTAACGGTATTGATTACTTTAATAAGCTTGATCTAAACCACATCGTTTTTGCTATCCACGGGCAAAACCCTACCCAACCCTTACCAGCAGGAGCATACAAAAATTCTATCAGCGAAGGGAAGGATGTATCCGTACTACTGGTACCAAAATTGAACTTTCCCGATCCGATACTTGAAATATCTCCCCCACTCATAAAAAACGATCGCATTGTAATCCAGATAAATAATAGGGGCTCGGTTTCACTAACTTCCAATCTCGATATCCCTCCTACCTCACACACCTACCCAAAGAAAATCTCTCTCTATATCCCCCCATTATCCTCAAGCAACCTAGAAATATATTTTCGTTCAAGGCCGCTGTTTAGATCTGTTACCGAAAACCTTATAATTCCTCTCAATGGTCAAACCTTTGTCCCCATTACTATCGGACCCTATTTTGATTGGACCATTTACTTCTATCTGGGGGTGGGGAGTCTTATCGTCTTTGCCCTCATCTCCTGGCGTTTACATATTCGCCGATGGCAAAAAAACTCCCCTCTACATTGGTAAATCGATTAGTATCAAAAGCCGCATTCAACAACACTTAGATAATGCTAAGACCAATGACACTAAAACTTTCCACTTTGTAAACGAAGCAGTTTATCTTATTATTCAAGGTTGCGACAGCGATCTCACCGCCATCATTCTCGAATCCAATCTCATCAAGCTTTACCAGCCATATTACAATTCACTTTCCAAAGATGGTAAAAGCTCCTGCTATATTTCAATCTCCGATTTTCCCCAGCCGCAAATTAAAATATCCAGAGGAGAAGGGGAGTATGGTCCGTTCCTTAATGCCACATCGGCTAATCAAGTCATAAAATCTGCTCGTCACATTTTTGGCTACTGTCAGAACCCATTTAATCAGAGCAAACGGTCTTGTTTTTATTTTCATTTACATCAGTGTCCAGGAGCCTGTAATGGTCAAATCACTATTAGTCAATACAAAAAACACCTCACCCGGATAAAAATTTTTCTTTCTGGTCGTTTCAAGTATCTTCTCGATAGCCTGACGAAAGAAGTTAACCTTCTCGCTAAAGGACAAAAATATGAACAAGCTGAAATATTAAAGAAAAAATTGGCATCTTTGGATAATGCTATCCATAGTAAGCAATATAAAAATCTTTTAACCTTGCCCGTTTCAACCAATGACATTCTAGATACCCAAATTAAGGCCTTACATCATCCACTGATCAATACTTCACCCCATCGAATCGAGTGTTACGATATGGCCACCCTAAATCAAGAAAATACCGTTGGAGTCATGGTAGTTTTTGAAGACGGTATGCCTAAGAAAAGTGATTATCGCAGATTCATTGTCGACCCAAAGTTTCTAGGTGATCCCAACGCCATGGCCAGCGTTATCCAAAGGAGGCTAAACCATCCTGACTGGCCCAGGCCAGACCTAATTATTCTTGATGGCGGCATCCCACAATTAAATATGGTCAAAAAGGTAATCAAGGATGAAGTCCCATTAATAGCCTTATCTAAAAAAAGAGAAACATTACATTTTTATGGTTTCGATGGGAATATAGTTAATTTAAACCTTCCTCTTCACAATCCACTTTTGAAAATTTTTCAATTTGCCCGTGACGAAGCCCATCGTTTTGGTACCACCTTTCATAAATCCAGGCGCAAGTTTATATCGTCATCCTGAACTAGTTTCAGGATCGATCCCGAACTAAATTCGGGATGACAAATCGCGTTATACTTAATCTTATGAAAACTATTCTTAGAGCCGTCTTTCTTAACATAACCACACTTTTTATTGTTAGTCATTTTTATCAAGGCCTGTCAATAAAAAGTGATATAAAAACCTTCGTTAGCGCCGCCGTTGTTTGGTGGCTTTTGAACAAAATAATTAAACCCATCATCAAGTTACTTTTGTTGCCAATCAACCTGATCACTTTAGGACTATTCTCCTGGGCCGTTAATGCCATTACTATCTTCTTGCTCCAGATGGTCATCAAGGACGTCGCCATCACTGCCTACACCTTCCCTGGGTTCGTGTATCAGGGCTTTATCGTACCTACCATTCTCTTCAATCTACTGTTCTCATATATCATCACTTCCTTCATTTTGTATATTACTCATGCCATTCTGGTTTGGATAATGAAATCTTAATCTATAATACAATCATGACATTTTTACTTATCGCCCAAATCTTCATCAGTTTAGTATTGATTATCTCCATTTTGATCCAGGCGAACGGTCTGGGTATAGGCAAAACTTTTGGCGGTTCATCACTTAGCTACCACACTAAAAGAGGTGCCGAGAAAGCCATTTTTGTCAGTACCATTGTCATGGGTGTTATTTTCGTCGGCCTCTCAATCCTAAATTTAATTAAGGGATGATGAAAAAAATTGTCAGAAGGTACGTATGGCTAAGTACCGCCTTCGTCAAACAATATCTGGGAATTATAATTATCTGCCTGTTGGTATCATTATTCGCCGGGACAATTATCCTCAATGTCTTAAGTAAATTGCCTACCAAAAAAAACACTTACAGAATTGGTCTCATTGGTGTTTACAACTCGAACAACCTGCCACAACTAGTCAAAGCCATCCTAGCCTCAGGCATTACCACTATCGGTCCAAACCAAACCGTCACTAATAACCTCTCTACTAAACTGGAAATAAGTCCCGACGAAAAAACCTACATCTATCATTTTAAAGACGGTCTAATCTGGAATAACGATACACCATTCAAATCTACGAATATCAATTTAACCATCCCATCAGTTAAAACTTCTTTTCCCACCAACAAATCAATATCCTTTGAGTTGCCAGAAAAGTTTTCTCCCTTCCCTTCTCTGCTGATTAATCCCATCGTCGATAAATCAGGAAACCTAGTTTCCGACTTTAAGATCCTGCTTTCTCAAAACACCAATGGCAATCTTACTCGTATCGAATTGACCTCCAATGATCTCAAACTCATCATCAAGATATTTCCCAATGCCAGTCAGGTTGTCACTGCTTACAGATTGGGGGAGGTCGACACTATTTTTGGTCTAATTTCTAACCCAGAATCTGATTACAAAAATGATGGAGAAATTGAACAGACCATCAACTTCAACCAATCCGTTGTTCTATTTTTCAACACCCAGGACCCGTCTCTCAAAGACAGATCAATTCGGCAGGCAATTGCATACGCCATTAAAAACAAATCGCCCGAAAGTCAGAGAAGTCTTGGTCCGATCAGTCCTCTTTCTTGGGCCTATAACCCACTAGTCAAAGTTTACGATTTTGACGCCACTAAAGCTAAAAAATATTTAAAGAATATCTCGGTTGAACTTGCTACCCTTCCTCAATTTATCTCACTTGCTGAAAGTATCAAGAAAGATCTCGAGGAAATAGGGGTATCGGTCAATCTAAAAATCACCACAACCAGACCATCTAATTTTCAAATTTATCTATCGCTTTTTGATTCCCCGGTTGATCCAGATCAGTACACCTACTGGCACTCAACCCAATCTCAAACCAATAAGTCTCTTCTCGACAACGACAAAATCGATAAGTTGCTAGAAGACGGTCGTAGGACGATGTCTATACTCGATCGAAAACGCATATACGCCGAATTTCAACGAACCTTTTCCGAGGAATTACCCGCGCTTTTTCTATATCACCCTCGTTACCTCAATCTCACCAGAAACCCAGAAATATTTAAAATCATCCATCCATCACTAGCTTTCTGAGCGGTGCCGAGGAGAGGACTCGAACCTCCACGCCTTTCGGCGCTACCACCTCAAGGTAGTGCGTCTGCCAATTTCGCCACCTCGGCTTCAAATGCATTATCTCATATGGATTCCTGCCTTCGCAGGAGTGACTATATTGTGGGCGAGGGGGGACTTGAACCCCCATGAGTTTCCTCGCAGCGTTCTGAACACTGTGCGTCTACCATTTCGCCACCCGCCCATAGCAAATGACACCCATATTATCTCACGACTGATAAAATAGAGGCGCAGGATCCTTAGCTCAGTGGTTAGAGCGCCTCGTTTACATCGAGGAGGCCGAAGGTTCGACCCCTTCAGGATCCACCACAATACTCTCAAAGTTCTCACTTATGCATCTGTTTAAATACGGCGTAATCTTCTCAAACGAATAGAATTTACGATCAACATCGGTAATTCCACCTTTAAAATCATGAATTATCAGTTCTGGTGGATCCATTATTAGCTCGTGACAAACTCGTATCTCTTTATCAGTCGAGGGAACTGCCAACAAATCAATTAAAGAATCGTAATAAGTTGGATTACTTCTACCAGTTATCGCATAAAGGGGTGGGCTCTCCCAATCTGTCACAAATATCTTGTCGCCAGGCATTGTTTTACTGTTTACCAAATCTATCAGTCTCTGAGTATTAGGATTACTTCCACCTTTAATCAAAGTTCTAAAACTTTCTGCACAGAAAACCACCACTATCCACAATGACAAAATAATAGCTGAATACAAAGCAATTTTCAGGTATTTAGTTACTGGCTGAGACAACAATATTCCAGCCAGCAAGATACTAGGTAATAAACTGTGGGCTACTGTCTCTAGGCTACCCCTCATCAATGCCCTTGGGCTCATGGCCAATATCCAAAACAAAAACACATAAATGTATTTATTCTTTTTTTTAAGCGACCACGCCGATGTAACCACTACGATCGGTAAAAAGTATATTCCTAATAAATAAGGTGTTTGAAGTAAAGAGCGCCAATTACCTTTTAAAAAAGTCAAATTCATTTTTAAATCAATAAAGTAGGGGAGTCTCCAAACTGTTCCATGCTTCAAACTTTCGAACAAAAGTTGATTTATCATCACTGGCAAAATATCTCTAAAAATAACCATCATTAAAATAACCGGTAGCACCAATCCCACTAAAAGTTTTTTGATTTCTCTGAATTTGCGATCTAGTATTAAAAACAAAACAAACACCCCAAAGATTGCTGCTATTTCGTAGAACCTAAACCAAAAAGATAATCCCAAAAATAAGCCGCTTAAGAAAAGCTTACTATCCGTTAAAAAATACGCCGCCAGCAAAACAAACAAGACATAAACATTATGAACCGCAAAAAAATACGTCAGTAATCCCGATAAATATGCGTACAGGTAAATTTTTGTAAACTTTTTTACAACCAAAAACCCGACCAGTGCCGATAAAAATCCCACCAAAACGTTTGTAAGCAATATTAAATTAACATTTATTCCAAACATTTTATAGATCAGAGCCGGGAAATAAACTTCACCAGGAGGAAACAACAACCAAAAATCTCGATAGGGGAGTTGCCCCCGTAAAGCTCTCACGCCATTATTTAAATATTCAGCCATATCCCCACCCACAAATCCATAGCTATAAGTTAAAAGTGTTAAAATTGTGAGGCAAAAAGTTAGAAAATAGCAAACACGTCGCATAAATGAGTATTGTAGTTTATTAAAAATGAAAAAGAAAAAGATTGTTGTTATCGGTGGCGGAACAGGAACCTATACCACCTTAATGGGTCTTAAAAAATACCCTCTTGATATCAGCGTTATTGTTTCTATGACTGATTCGGGGGGTAGCAACCGTATTATTAGAGATGAATTTGGGCTACTTCCAACGTCAGATTTGCGTCAAGCTATTGTTGCCCTAGCCACGGGCAAAGAAGAATCACTTCTCCGAAAGCTTTTTACTTATCGCTATAGCCTTGGTATTGGCATCTCTGGTATGACCTTTGGTAATCTATTTATGGCCGCCCTGTCAGACATCATGGCCTCTCAAGAAGCTGCCCTAGAAGAAACCTGTAAATTTCTTCGTGTTAAAGGAAATATTATTCCTGTTACTTTTGATAATTCTCAGTTGGTGGCTAAATATGACAATGGTAAACAAATATTAGGAGAGCACCACATTGATGAGCCAACTGCACAAATAGGCGAGCATAAGCTGATTGAAGTATCCGCTTTTCCTCCAGCCATAGCTAACCCTAAAGCCATCAAAGCCATCAAAGAGGCAGATCTAATTGTTTTATCACCTGGGGACCTATATACCAGTCTAATTAGTAATTTAGTAATCAAAGGGATGCCCGAAGCCATCATCAAATCAAAGGCTAAAAAAGTCTACGTAGTCAATCTTATGACCAAATTTGGCCAAACAAATAACTTTAAAGCCAGTGATCACGTTTTCGAACTCTATAAATATTTAAGGGGGGGATTCGTTGATTTTGTTTTAGTAAACAAACCTTTCAAACTTACTCAATACATTAAAGATAAATACAAAGAAGAAAGAGCGATCATTGTTAAGGACGATCTCGACTTTTCCAATCCCACCCCTAAGCCAAAGGTTATCAGGGCCGACATGATCTCAAAATTAATCTACGAAAAACCCAAAAGTGATAACCTAATCCGTAGCCTAGTTCGGCACGATCCAGCCAAACTCGCCAAAGCCATAATGAGCTTGGTATAATAACCCCTGATTGCCAAACCAATTTGCCAAGCCCTGAAAGGGTCCCTTCGGGGCTAGCCAGCATATATGAAATATTATGTATATGTCCTAGAAAGTCAAAAAGATGGCAATCTATATATCGGCGTAACTGATAATATAGACAGACGTGTGCAACAACACAACCTCGGCAAGAGTAAGTCAACTCGACCCAGGCGTCCATTTAAATTAATATATTTCGAAATCTTTGATGACAAACAGCTTGCCTATAAGCAAGAATGGCGGTTTAAAAACACTTCAGAGGGAAACATCGAAATGAGGCAAAAAGCCAAGCTAGCCAAGATGGTCACGGCGCATGACTGAAAATCATGAAATTGAGGTTCGAGTCCTCAGCTTGGCACCCTGTAGCAAAAGCGAGCCCGCTCGCCGAAGCTTCAGCATAGGCGAGATTAGTTAATCGGTATAACGATACCTTGCCAAGGTATAGTGACGGGTTCAATTCCCGTATCTCGCTCCGCGTCAAAATGAACAAACTAACCAATCGTGAAGTAAATTTTTATAATCCGTTGATACGCGATTATTTATCCAGATCTTCCGTAGACAACGTCTTATCAAAATACGAATACAACCCCGGTGTCAGTGTTCCTCATTTTCATCGTATTCTGAAAAAGTGGGGGATTGTCAAAACCGTCGGTCCAAACACTCGCCTTTCTCACGCTTTGTATTTTTTATGTCACATGGTCAAAGAAAATGTGCCACTAGAGCGAGCATATTACAAAAGTCCTAATTTTATCAGAAAATCTGTCTCAGTCGGCACCCTTCATCGAATCATGCAATTGGCTAAGTCAGGATTGACTCGCCGCACTGGTACAGCTCTCTTAATTTCACCAGAAGGTGAGTACGACAAAATTCTTATTGGTAAAGATATTTCTTCAAGTAGTTATACGCTTGGCAAACCTTTTGGTTCGTTATCTTTGCCTATGACTTATTCTAAACAAGGTGAAGGTCCAGCAGTTTCAATTCTAAGAGTTGTTCAGCGTGAAGTCCTCTCTGAATTGGCTATTAATCGTCAAATTCCCAAAAAACTAATTTCAGATAATCCCAAGGAAATATTCTCAATCGACATCGCCGATGTCCACGTTCATGTCTATCGACTTATTCTTCCCAAGGATTTAATTTCAAAAATCGGCAGTTTAAAACTATGTGACCTGTATTTTGAGGATGTCCAAAACGTCGCTAGAGAAATAAAACTCGATTCTCTGTATCGCGCCGGCGTCAGCGAAATCGCCAGAACCTACCTCAATCTCCCCTCCAATTTAAAAAACCCTCCTCGTGTTCTCTCGCTTCTTAACCATTCCCTCGCTTTGCTTGGCATCCACGCCTAGGGTAAAATATATCTGCTACCACAATGCCGAGTCGTCTAATGGTAGGACACCTCCCTTTGGAGGAGGGTATTCCTGGTTCGAATCCAGGCTCGGCAACCAAGTTGGACACGGCCAAATGACCATAGAACCTAAATAGGTTGACAGCCCCTTACAAAACCCCTTTTGTATAAGTCAAAACCTTGAAATCAATCTCTGTCTCCAAAGTCTCTAGCTTCTCTAGTTTTTGTTTCTTTTCCAAATTTATACTCCAGTAATAAGGAGTCATCAATAACAAAGACATTATTTTGCTTTGACCGATAATTGTAATAGTTTTTTTAATTTCCCTTGTATCAACTAGCTTTAGTTTGGTACTTCCCTTAATTGGATCCTTGTCATCTTTGTGTGGTTCGGAGCTGTCATAAACCAATTTGACGAGCCCAGACAAATGATTTTTTCCAGGTACCACCACGATTAGTTGCCCGTCATTTTTAAGTACACGGTTTACCTCTTCTGAATCCAGTGGTGCAAACACTGACAATGCTATATCAACAGAATTATCTTGAAATGGTAAAGAAAGGGCATTGCCCACGCAAAAATTTATTTCAGCACTCCTTCTCGATGCATGCTGAATGGCTGGTTTTGATATATCAAGACCCCAAAGGTCTGCTTCGGATTTCTTACCATTCTTGTTTAGTTCATCATTAAGTCTTGAGAGATAGAAACCTTCTCCACAGCCAATATCCAAGACGGCTATTTGGGAATTTGTTTTTGTACTAATAAATTTGAAGATTAGTGTGTTAATTAGATTTGACAATTGGTCATAGTACCCACTGTCAAGAAATTCTTTGCGGCTTATGACTGACAACTTACTGTCACCCGGCTCTTTCGATGACTTATGTACTAATAGGTTTACATATCCCTCTTTGGCTATATCAAAGTTGTGTTTTTTGTCACATACAAATGATTTCCCCTCAAGTTGGAGCCTCTCATCGCAAATCGGACATTTATATATTGTTTTTCTCACAAACAATTATACCCTGATTTAGGCATGTTTGATCTATTTTGTTATATATTTCTAAGTGTTTATCCTTATCCCAAACCTAGCAAGAATGAACCTAATGACCACAATTGGATGTTTGTGGATTTGTCTTAATGCCTGTTTGATAGTTACTCCTTGAATTTCTCTTTTTATAACTTCTTTGGATTTTTTCTTCAAATCATCCAGCCAACTATCAATTAGCGGATGTCTCATCTCAGGAAGGTTGTTGATATCGAAGAATTCGACGGCACTCGCTTCATTGTTTGTGGTTGCGTTTCCACCCACCACACCCGCTTCAAAAAGATGATTCTTCTTGTTACTCCCAATATGTGTATACTCAGCTACTTTTCTAAGAATCTTAACATCAAACCCACTTTCTTCTTTAGCTTCCCTAATTGCTGCTTTTTCTGGAGTTTCATGTTCTTCAATGCCTCCACCAGGAATAACCCAGACAGGAACATCACGTCTTTTTACCAGAAGCATTTTCTCTCTTGACTTATCAAATACAAAAACTGAGGCACCGTTCATTGATTCAAAACTAGAGCTCCTAATTTGTCCTGAGACTCTTGGATATTAACATATTGAAAAACCTAAAAAACCAAATTGTACGCAGATAAACAATTGGTTTTACTATCATCGACGACGAATATCTCTTCTGGATGGAGATCTGGAATAATTTTCCTTGCTTCCGAGTAGGCTGTTGCCCAGAAATCCTTGTCTGGATTGGCTACCCATGGGTCTAGGTTGTACCGCTCTACAAGTGCAAGTTAAGCTAGAATATCCCCTGTGTCCAAACATACTAAAGAAAATATCGCCTTCATCGGCCGTGAAGGCTCTGGTAAATCCACTCAAGCTCACGAACTAGCTACCTATTTAAACAAACCATATATTTCTACCGGTGATATTTTGCGAGACCTAGCTAAAAATGATAACGGCATCTGGGGCAATGCTTGCCGAGATATGTTTGAAAAAAGTATTTACCTAGACGGCCAAATGTTGATCGATATTTTAGTTGACCGCTTAAGTAAAGATGATTGTCAGGACGGTTTCATTCTTGATGGGGGACTGCGAACCCTCAAAGAAACAATTATTTTTAAAGATATGTTAGTTTCTGCTGGACGAGATTATCCTTTGACCGTTCTTCACCTTCGCCTACCTGGCTGGCAAAGTATCGATCGATTGGTTACTGGTGAATCAGCCAGAGGACGCAGTGACGACACCATCGACGCCGTTCTAGCTCGTCTAGGAAAATATCAATATCAACTTGTCGAGAGACTTAATATCATCAAGTCCACCAATGGTTGGCAAATCCTCAACATCAACGCCCTGTCCGAACAACAATCTGTATTTGATGAAATAATAAAGAAATTAAATGTCTGATCCATCTCAGTTTTAGATTTGATCGATCTCGCCAAAAAACACCAGAGGTATAATCTAGGCATGACTGAACGCAGAAAAATATCAATAGAGCACCCCCACCTAACCGAATTTATTTCATTTTCAAAACAGGAGATTGCTGAAATCACCAACCTTATGGGTCACCCAAAAAATGTTGCCTTGATGATTGACGGCACCAGACGACTTCTCAAATTAGAGCCAGCGCACCACAAAGATTCATGGCTTTATGGAAAAGATCACATTGATTCATTGATGTATAAGTCCGCTGAAATTACAAATAATTTGTTTGATATGGGTGTTGAAGTTGTTACAGCACCATTGGTTTCTTACGGAAACTTACATCGTGAAGGATTTGTTCCCAAGGGACTCGAGAGACTACTTCAGCCGCTTTTAAGTAAAGAGGTTTTTTCCATATTGATCAGGCACAATGCGACCGTTCATTTCTATGGTGACCTTGACACAATAAGAGTGTTTGAAAGTGGTTTTGTAATAGATCAATATTTAGAAGGTTTCAAAGAAATAAATCAACGTATACCGAATCCTAAAAAGAAAATTCTAATTGGCTTAGGTTTCACCACAGACAAGGAAACAACTATCATTTCACACAAGGCAATAAATTTTTACAAAAGAACGGGTAAATACCCCACTCAATCAGAACTAATTCACGAATATTTTGGCTTTGACGTTCCTCCCGTAAATATATTTATTAGAACTAATGAATTAAAGGCTAGTGGTGGATTAACCCCACTTCTAACCGAACACGACACTCAATTTTATTTTCCCAGTTCACCAGGTTTGATTTCATTAACCGAAACTAATCTTAAAAGAATTATGTTTGATTACTTGTTCAATCGTAATTTATCTGGCGGGAGACATCAGCATTTACCCATTACCGATCTTGAGGCTGAGACCATAAGTGATTTTTATACAAAATCAATAAACCATATTTCAGGTATCGGCCGAAGAGTTGGTGATATTTGGATTCAGGATCCTGAATAGCTAATATGAAACTATGTTAAATTTTGTACTACTCCTAATTTTTAGCTCAGATAAATCAAGAGTACTTGCTGTTAAACGTGCCATAACTGATCCAGCCTTTGGAGGTATGTGGGCGCCTCCAGGTGGACAAATTGAAGATAGCGAGACAATTGAGCTAGCCGCCAAAAGAGAATTAAAAGAAGAAACTGGACTAGATCTGAAATCAATAGCTCCATTAGATTTTTTAAAACTTACTCCTACCTTAAAAGGAATCCAAATTAACGTAGTAGTAAAAATAGCCAATATATTTGACGGTGAACTTTTACCACAAGACAAAGATATTGAAGAAGTTAATTGGATTCCCTTGAGCCAATTACTGGAATCATTTCAAAAGTTTGGATTACCTCAAGATGCAGTCTCTGCATTTATATTAAAACTAAATGACTGATCCCTTTCCCCATAACAAGCCAGGCCGAGATCTAAAAAAGCTTTCTAAGGTTCTGCCCGTAGATTTTTGTACCCGCGCTCCTGAAATATTTCCTGACGAATCTAATCTATCAACTTTGGTCAAAGGCTTGAAATCAATTAGGCCAACCACTTTTAGAGTCAATTCTCTCAAATCCAGCAAAGACCAAATTGAAAAGATTTTGATAGAAAAAAATATTATTTTTACTCATCCAGATTGGTATTCAGATGCCTTTATTGTTGCTCCTGAATTCGATGAGCAAATAACAAGTTCAGACGAATTCAAAAACGGACTAATCTACGTTCAAAGTTTGTCCAGCATGCTGCCGCCTTTAATTCTTAATCCTAACCCTAGCGAAACCGTTCTTGATCTTTGCGCCGCCCCAGGAAGCAAAACTACTCAAATGTCCGCCATGATGAAAAACGAAGGCCAGATCATTGCCAACGATAACAGTCGTATTAGATCCTATCGTCTTCAGGGGAATCTTCGAATTCAAGGTGTGACAAATACCAAAACCTTCTTGGGACCAGGTCAAACCATCTGGCAAAGATTTGGTAATGTTTTTGACAAAGTTCTCGCCGATGTCCCCTGTAGTTTAGAAGGTCGTTTCAATATCAACGATCCCAAGTCTTACGAGCAATGGACAACTAAAGAAGTTAAAAGATTATCTGATCGTCAAAAACTTCTTCTCCGTTCTGCCATCAGTGCCACCAAACCTGGCGGTGAGATCGTCTATTCCACCTGTACCCTATCTCCCGAAGAAAACGAAGAAGTCGTTGACTGGATTCTCAAAAGGGAAGTGGGTAACATCCAGATCCTACCCATTGATATACCTCGACTTAAATTTGCAAATAGCCTGACTAAATGGAAAAACAAAACCTACTCACCAGAAGTCATAATGGCCAAGCGAATCATCCCCAATGAGCTATTTGAAGGCTTCTTTGTCGCTAAGTTCAAAAAAATAGTATAATAGGCCAGGTTTTCCAAAAAGGATCCCAAAGGTTATGAATACAAAGTTACGTAACATTGCTGTCATTGCGCACGTTGACCACGGTAAAACTACCATGATCGACGCCATTCTCAAACAGTCCCATATTTTTCGGGACAACCAGGCAGAGATGTCGCAGACCACCATCCTTGACAGCAACGATCTTGAACGCGAAAAAGGTGTTACTATTTTGGCCAAAAACATCGCCGTTGAATACAAGGGTTACAAGATAAATATCATTGATACACCAGGACATTCTGACTTCTCAGGAGAAGTTGAAAGAACCTTGGGTATGGCTGATGGTGCTTTGCTAATTGTCGATGCCCAAGAAGGTCCCATGCCCCAAACTCGCTTTGTCTTAAAAAAAGCCTTTGGACTGAACCTCAAGATTATTGTCGTTATCAATAAAATTGACAAACCTTTCGCTCGCCCCAAAGAAATTATCCAAAAAACCTCCAATCTTTTTCTCGAGTTGGCCACCAAAGATGAACAACTTGATTTCCCCATCATTTATGCCATCGGACGAAATGGTGTAGCATTTAAAGATCTTCCCACTAATTTTGAACAGCCAGGGGACATAACCCCTGTTTTGGACGCCGTTATTGAACACATTCCGTGTCCTCCCAACGACACCGACGGTCCATTTAAAATGCTAATTTCCTCCCTAGATTTCGACTCGCATCAAGGTAGATTTGCCATCGGCCGTATCTTTCAGGGATCAATCAAACCAGGTGACAAAGTTTTTAACCCTGATAGCAAATCTAGTTATTACATTGAAAAAGTTTTGCTTTCAAAAGGTTTAATCAGGATCGAATCTGAAATTGCACAAGCCG
>Ga0172370_10004607_pt1 | contig 18347 bp, 17 predicted proteins | sample LakKiv5m_FD_114538 | JGI IMG/M metagenome (GOLD analysis project Ga0172370, IMG submission 114538) | Freshwater microbial communities from Kabuno Bay, South-Kivu, Congo - kab_022012_11.5m | ecosystem: Environmental > Aquatic > Freshwater > Lake | place: Democratic Republic of the Congo...
CCGAAAAATCCCAGTACGTTTTCGTGCACGCAGTTTCGGATTTCGCTCTCGGATACAATGGCATTTCCAATAACACGGAAGTGCACGTACCTTTTTTTGAACCGTTCGGTTGCCTTCATTCAATCTCCTTTAGTTTTTCTGCAAGCATTCCAAGTGCTTTCTTCGCCTCTTTTCTCTCCATTCCCAAATACATTGCAAAAACAAGCCTCTCATGCCCGTTGCGCATTTCGTATTCCTTGTATGCGAGAGAGCACACGTACACGTTTGCCCCATATTTTTTGCACATCCCGAGCAGTATCCGCATTTTGGAAATAAGTATTGCCCGCTTTATGCCAGAAAGCCTTGCAACGTCGCACATTGAGAATACGATTGCGCACCCGGATTGCGCAGCCGCGCTCACATAGCTCTCCTGCGCATCATACGTGGGCACATAAAGAAGAGCGCTTTTCCTTGCAGCGCCCATTAATTCCTTTGGGTTAATGGAAGAAGAAAAAAAGTTTTTGGGCAGCTTGCCTACCCACACGGAACGTGCATCAAGGATGTTTTCCCTTTGAGCGGGCTTACGCCCGCAGCTTTCGCAAACTTCGAGTTTGCTCAATTGCAAATCCATCTATGCGCCCCTGTTGGTGCTGCAAACTGCTCCTTTAGGTCCCTTAGAGGTTCCTGTGCTTTCTTGCCTGGTGCGTCAAGCCCCTAAATGCCCTGCCCTTTTGCAAGTCCGTCTCGCACATCATCCTGTCCACAAGTATTACCTCGAAGAATTTGGTTGTGCTGTTTTCCCCAACCCAGTAGGAACTGAGCACTTCCATGTTGGTGAATTTGCGCGCAACGCGCTCCTGCGCAATGTGCTGCAGTGATTTTGCAGGCGAAACGTATGCATAGTTCTTCCCGGGTTTTCTGCCGCCCCATGGGTGTGGCCTTTTCCTTGCGCCACGGCCAGTCTTCACCCTTACAATTGCGAACCCTCTCTTTGCCTTGTATCCAAGCGTGCGTGCCCTTACAAGGTTGGTTGGCCTCTCAAGGCGAACGATTGCAGCTTCCTTGTTCCACGCCGCAATGCGTGCGCGGTAAATCGGGCTGCGCTCCTTGTATTCCTTTTGGAAGTTTTCCTTCACGTATTTGTACATTCCCATTTTTTCACCGTTTTGTTCTATATTCACAATCGCTTTTTTCAGGTAACGAGCCCCACATCAAAAACGACAATAGAAAAGTGAAGTAAATATGGCAATTAACGCTAATAAACCTATCCCTTATGCGTTTGCGCTCAAATAAAACGTGTGCGGCTTGTACACAATCGCATCCCCTGTGATAACGCGCTCGCCTGCAACCACCTTTATCTTTATGCCTTCGGGGGTGGGAATTGTCTCAAAGCTCGCAGCAATTGATGAGTTGCTGCCCCCCAATTTTTTCAGGCGCGCGCAAAGGGGCGTGTTTGCAAGCATGCCCTCAAGCGCATGGTGCGTGAGCTCGTCAATCCCGATTGCATCGTGCACAAACCCGTTTGAGCTTTTCACAGTGAAATGCTTTGAGTCTATAATGAGTTTCCCGTGCCCGCTTTTTGCAAGAAGCGAATAAAGGTGCTCCTTTCTCTCGCCTATCTGGGCAGCCAACCTTTGCTTTGCGGCATTCTTCGAGGCATCTGCAACCCCGTCCTTTATGCCCCGCACCCTTTGCTTTATTTTCGCAAGCCTCTTGTGCATCCTTCCCGCATTTTTTCCATAGAGCATCCGATGCAGCCTCTTTATTATCTTTCTGCAGCTTGCAACTTTTTCCCTAAATGCCTTCTGGGAAGACTGTGCCATTCCTCTCGAATACGAATTCTTTACCTGTTCCCTAAGGAAAAGAAGGTTTCCCTTTAGCCCTTCAAACCCTTCAGCCCATTCCTCCTGCTTCTCATGCACATATGCATCAGGAAGAAGCCCGCTTGCCTCTTTCAGCTCGTCTTCGAGCCTGTCCGCTACAACTAGTATCTCGTTGAGTGCAAATTCGTCGTGGCGAGACGGTAGCATGAGTGCCTCGCACTTTCCCTCAAGGTGAGCTATCCTCTCTTCAACTGCGGAAGGGTGCTGCGCATTCTCAAGTTTATTCAGGAATGCCTCAAGCAAGTCGTTTGTTTCCTTTTCAAGCGAACTAAGCATTCCTGCATAAAGCTCGCCTCTTGGAGAAACTTTCATGTGCGTTTTTCTCCCAGTTTCTTTATTAAGCTAATCCTCAGGCATCGGCGAATGCAACCGCACGCTAATCGCTTTACCATGCACCAATTGCACAAACTCGAAAATCGCCCGCTTAACCTGCCTTTTGCAACTCCGGCGCAACCGCACAACTTGCCAAATGCCTTTCACAATTCCGATTAGTGCAATCCGCCCGCTTACCCTTTTACGACGCCAATGGGAATAAGCCTTGCAACAATGCCGGAAATGCCTGCCGTCTCCACGCTCTTCACGACATCATCCACGTTCTTGTAAGCCTCAGGCGCCTCCTCAGCAATAAGCTCAGGCTCGGTTGCCTTCACTATTATGCTTTTGCTCATGAGCCTTGCCTGCACATCAGTGCCTTTCCAGGAGTGCACTGCCTTTGAGCGGCTCATCACGCGCCCAGCCCCATGGCAAGTGCTCCCAAAAGTCTGGTTCATGCCTTCCTGTTTTCCTACGAGGACATAAGACGCGGTTCCCATGCTCCCGGGTATCAAAACCGGCTGCCCGACTTCCCGATAAGCTTGCGGGATTTCCTTTCTCCCGGGCGCAAACGCGCGCGTTGCGCCTTTTCTGTGCACGCACACGGTTTTCCTCTGCCCGTCTATCTCATGCTCTTCAAACTTTGCAATATTGTGGCACACGTCGTACACGAGTTTCATGTCGTCCATTGTGCTTTTCCCGAAAACGCTTCCAAAAGTCTCCCTTACCCAGTGCGTCATCACTTGCCTGTTGCAGAATGCGAAATTCACAGCGCATCTCATTGCCTTGAGATAATTTTGCGCTTCCGGAGAATTAATCGGGGCGCAGCAAAGCTCCCTGTCAGGGAGATTTATGCGGTATTTGTGCGCTGCCTCCAGCATTGTGCGCAGATTGTCGTCGCACACCTGATGCCCGAATCCTCTTGAACCCGTATGTATCATTATGCACGCGTTCCCTTTTTGCAGCCCGAAAACTTTTGCAACGTCCGGATTTACAACTTCCTGCACTTCCTGTATCTCAACAAAGTGGTTTCCTGCGCCAACTGTCCCAAACTGCGGCCTGCCCCTCTTTTTTGCCATTGGGGAAACAACTGTCGGGTCTGCCCCGTCAATGCATCCGTTTTCCTCGCAGTGCTTTGCATCCTCTGCAAACCCGTATCCCTTTGCAATCGCCCAGTTCGCGCCCTCCGTAATCGCAGTGTCAAATTCCCGTTCCTCAAGCCTTAGTTTTCCTTTGCTTCCTACTCCCGAAGGCACGTTCTTGAAAAGCAAATCCACAAGCTCGCGCAGCTTGCTGCGCACTTGTGCAATAGGAAGCGGAGTTGCAATCAAACGGACGCCGCAATTTGAAACTACTATGCCGTTTGCAACGAAGTTGTGCGTGGTTTCCACGTTTATGTCGTAAACTTCTCCTTCGTATTTTATCTCCTCTGCCTCTTCAACCGCATCAAAAAGCATTCCGAATTTCAAATACCCTATTTCGTTGTCTTTCACGAACTCTTCAAAAGATGCAAACGCAAGCGTTATCCTCTGCCCTGCATCCTCATAATAATGCCTTTCAATAAACCTGTCGTTTGCAATGCCATCTTTCGCAAGCAAGGACTGCGCTTCGCGCAAGGTGAGCCCCTTTGCTTTCAGCTCCTTTACGTGGGTTGCAATCGCGCTTCTTCTTTCCTGTAACTTTTTCTTCTGCAATATATATTTGCAAGCGATTTCACTTAGCATTTTTCTTTTCCCGTTGTATTCAAACCCTACTTTCCTCCACAACGCCAGCAAGTTCTCCTCTTCCGCCCCAATTTGCAGCCTAAGCCGCACAACCTCTCCCTGCTTGTTCGGATGCGCGTGCGCGCTTGAAATCGTAGTTGTCTTCACCCCGAATTTCTCAAGCAGTTGCATTATGTCTATGAGAAAGAGCCGCCCATCGGCTTCAAATGAGGCATTCTTGTTTTGCGCAAGCGTGGGCGCATAAAATCCGGTTTTGCTGTGCGTTTTCGGGCTGCTAAGCTCCGCCCCGAAGAAGCCAGCCAAAAACAGCCTTGCGACCCAAAGCGGCGCCTTCATTATCCACTGCGGTACCCTTGTCCCCTTATCAGTTTTCCTCCCAAGAGGGAAACCGAACGCAAGCAGCTTTTGCGCAAATTCCTTTGAGTAAATGCGAAGCTCGCACGTTTTTCCTGTGAATTCTTTTTCCCCGTATTCTGTCTTTATTTTGTGCTGCCTTTCTATATTGGCCGTAGATGAATTCACCCCAATTTGCGCCAAATCGCTGCACATCCCCAGCATGTCTTCCTCTTTCCCATACGCCCTCATGCAATATTTTCCCTTGTACTCGGTGAGAGAGCCGTCCCCGAGCATATACCCAAAAACCTTTGCGATTATGCCAATTTCCTGCTCGTTTTCAAATTCGCTTTTTTCATATTCAATGCCATTAAAAAACGAAATCCCCACTTGCCCTCCTTTTTCCAGCAAGCCAGCCGCAACCATTCCCTCCTGCGTAAATATCGGATGGTCTTCCGAGCATTCAATTTCCAGCCCGCAATTCGTTTTCAGCCTTAGTGTCCTCCTGTCAGCTTTCTTTTTCATGAACGCAAGCACTTTTGCAGCCCCGCCTGCGCCCATTGTTTTCACCTGCAAGCCGCTTTTCACAAACGCCATCTCAAACCCGTTTGAGTTTGCAGCAATCTCCAAGGTTTCGCCTATTTGCTCTATCATGACGGAATACCCCAGTTCGCACAACACTTTTGTCCCAGGCTTGAGGCAGTTGATGTCATAACCCACGCCTCCAGGAGATACCACACCTGTTTCCAAATCAAAAGCAGCAACTCCGCCTATTGGGAACCCGTATCCCTCGTGCCCGTCAGGCATCACAAGCGCGTATTTCTGTATTCCGGGCAGTGCAGCAACGTTTCTTAGCTGCCCCAAGGTCCTGCCGCCCTCCATTGCCTTTGCAACGGATTCAATCCCGTACACTCGCCCCGGCACGTTCATTGTGCCTTCCTTTGGTATTTCCCAAACCGCTTCGCTTATCTGTTTCAACATAATCACCTTGAGAACTGAAATCCAGAGAAGACTATTTTAATGTTTGATTACTTAAACTTATCTCTAATCTGCCCCCATAGTTTAACGGATAGAATGCTGGCCTCCGGAGCCGGTGATCTGCGTTCGAATCGCAGTGGGGGCGTATTTTTTCTAAAAATAAAATTCAAAAAATAAAAACGTCCTCTATCTTCACCTTGAACACCTTCGCAACGTTGTGCGCAAGCTCAAGGGAGGGATTGTATTTGCCCTGCTCAAGGAACACGATTGTTTCACGGCGCACCCCGACTTTTTTCGCAAGCTCGTCCTGCGTAAGCCCAAAGCGCGCGCGGAATTCCTTTATGCGGGTTTTCATTCGTCTCCCTTCCTCTCAAGCCATGCCCTTACAAGCATGTACGTAACAATCATTTCAAAGAGCAACAAGCCCCCAAAGCTTTCCATTGTGAATTTTGCCATGCCCATATTGTCCGCCCAGAACATTGCCGCAATGAAAACATAAGTGAGCCACCACGAATATGCAAGTGCCTTATTCTGTATCTTTATTGTCCGCTCATCCGCAATAACTTCGCCTTTTCTTGCCTTCCAGTACAAGAGCGCCCCCACTGCAAGCATCGCAGTCCCTATTGCGACTATTGTGCTTTTCACTCCCTGTGCAAGCGGAGTGTAAATTGCTGCAAAAATGCCTATCGTGAGTATTGCAATGCCCGCCATTATTGCCCATTTTCCCCGCGTGAGGGGCATTATTGCCTTTGCCTTTTTCTTTTTCGTTTTTCCGGGCAAAAGCAGTCTTACTATTATTGCAAGCGCAGCGCCTGCGAGCACACCAAGAATCGGATTGTCAAAGAGCATGAGCCCAAAGAGCAGCCCAATCACAATGCACGCAGCCATTGTGCCTTCAAGAAAATCTGTTTTTTCCATCGCAATCGCCTCTTTTTGAATATTTTAAATCCAATGTTATATATATCTAACATAAAGATATATAAATCTAACATTTTAGTGGTGCGCAGGGTAAAATCAACCTCGGAATGCGCCGCTTATAAATTACTTTATGTTATAAATACTAGTGAGGGGTGTTTGTATGGTTCCAAAACAGACAGTTGTAAGTGCTGCGGGTATGGCAAAAATAAAAGTCCTTGAAATTGCAGGCAAACTGGAATGCTCTTCAAACAGGCGTGCCCTAAAGGGGTTTGCCTCTGAATTCGGCAGTGAAAATTCAGAGCACGGCGTCTATGCAAAAGCAGCAACTTTCATGAGAGAGCGTGCGCAAACCATCAGCAATGGATTTTTCGGCCGCTTTCGGGCAAAAGCAATATCAGAATGCAACCGGACAGCAAATCATCTGCTTCCTCCAACTGTTTCAACCAATTCTGCACGGCAAGCACACGTTGCGGGTGAAATTCCAAAAACCGGAACAAACCAAAAACTTCTTGATGAACTGAACAAGAGGTAGTTTTCCTCTTTTTTCAGCTTATTTTCCCGTCTTTCACTTTAAGGAGTTTTATTTTCTTCCCGTTCAAAAGAAGCGCTTTCCCATTTGCGTAAGCCTCATAATTTTTCGCCTCAAGCTTAACTGTGAGAAACTGCTCATAAACAATCTCCGCAGCAGGCTTTCCTTCCTCGCCCTCAAACTTAACTTTCTCCCCAACTTTTGCATTTGTGGGCGAAACAACCTCGAGCTCGTTCTTCTCATTTTGCGCAGCAAGCAGCATCCCCTGTGATTGCACGCCCCGAAGAACTGCCGCTTTGAGATTCTTTACAATTATTACGCTCTTCCCGGTTAGTTCTTGTGCGCTAATGTAAGGAACAAGACCGGAAACAATCTGCCTCTCCCCGTCCCCAAGAAGAACTTTCTCCACATAAAGTTTTTCCGCATTCGGGTGCCTCTCAACAGAGAGTATCTTCCCGACTTCCAAATCCAAGTCCGATGCGTTTATCGGAGCAACAGCTATTGCAGCCTTTGATGCTTTTGCACCGATTGCTATTTTTTCCGGATTTTTCGGTGCATCAATTTCAGTTTTTACCTGTTTTCCGGAATATTTTGCCTTGAATTTACCAATTTCAGCAGCCTCTATTTTCCTAAAGAGTATTTTCGGCTCGCCAAGCTTGTGCCCAGCTTTTAGGGAGAGCTTTCCAATCCCGTCCCACTTCTCAGCCTTTATCCCAAGCTGCTCAAATATTTCCGCACCCGTATTTGGCAAATATGGCTCAAGCACAATCGCAAGGTCTTTCACCTGGTGAAGGAGCACATAGATTGCGCTTTCGCAGTCTTCGCGCGAACTTTTCGCGGTTTCCCACGGCTTGTTTTTCTGGAAATATGCGTTTGCCTCTTTTCCGGCGCTCATTGCAACGTGCAATGCCTCCTTTAGCTGCACTTTTTCCAAAAGTTGTGTGATGCGCTCAAATTTCACTTTTTGCGCAGCAATAAATTCCTCATCTTCTTTCCGGATTTTCCCTTTGGGCACTTTCCCCTCAAACTCGCGCTGCGAGAATACCATTACGCGATTCACCAAGTTTCCAATATTTGCAAGAAGCTCGTTGTTGTTCTTGGCTATGATGACATTCTCCGAAAAATCCCCGTCCTCAAAAGTAGGCTCACTAAGCAGGCAATACCGAAGCGGGTCAATTCCATAACGATCAATGAGAATATTCGGGTCAATGATATTGCCCAGTGACTTGCTCATTTTCTGACCTTCAACGGTTATGTAACCGTGCACAAATACCATTTTTGGCAGTTTCAACCCTGCTGAAATGAGCATCGCAGGCCAGTAAACCGCGTGGAATCTAAGTATTCCTTTGCCTATCACGTGCACTTCAGCTGGCCAGAATTTTTCATAAGTTTTTTCATCGGTTTCAAATCCTATCCCTGTCATATATGTAGTCAGCGCATCAAACCACACATACTCAATCTGGTTCGGGTCATCTGGCACCGGCACGCCCCATCCCTTTGCCCGGGCTACCGACCTTGAAATGGAAAAATCCCTGAGCCCTGTTCTTATGAAACTCAAAACCTCGTTCTTGCGCGTTTGCGGGACTATTTTCAGTTCATTCCTCTCAATAAGCCCCTCAAGTTTGCTTTGGTATTTTGACAGCCTGAAAAAGTAGTTTTCCTCCTCTATTTCTTCTGGTTTGGCTTTGTGCTCAGGGCATAGCCCATCGGTCAGCTCCTCTGGCTCATAAAACGCCTCGCATCCGACACAGTAAAGACCGCGATATTTCTTTTTGTAAACATCCCCACTTTTTTTGCACAGTTCCCATAGCCTGCGCGCGCCGGGCCAGTGCTTCTCTTTGTCAGAAGTGCGGCGGAATGTTGTGAATGACAATCCGACCCTGCCTGCCATGCTTTTGAAAATTTCAGAATTCCTGTCGCAAAGCTCCATGACAGTAATGCCCTGCTTTTCGGCAGCCTGCACGTTTTTCAGGCTGTTCTCGTCTGCCCCAGTTACAAGCGCAACTTCCTTTCCAAGCGATTTCTGGTAGCGCGCAATAACGTCTGCCTGCAGGAATTCCAGCACATGCCCCAAATGCGGGGCAGCATTCACATAAGGTATTGCAGTTGTAAGATAAAACTTCTCCATTTTGCTCACCGGTTCCTGATATTCATAACTGCCTTCCGCATGTCCTTCTTTCTCTTCTTGTGCCTTATATATGGACCCATAATATTAAAGAGTTTCAATAACTGCGCCTTTTTGGTGACCCTCAAATGCCAATAGTGCTGCCTCTGCATGTAACCGCCGGCTATCTCATATTTTTTCTTGTTCATGTAAAGCCTGGTTGGTTCAATTCCTCGTTCAAGAATACCTTTGTGCAGCAATTCGAGCAGTTCCACGTCATAATTGCCTATGGAAAACACGGGTTTGTTGTTGCTTATGAAAATGCTTCCATCAGCATCTACAAGACCCGCAAGAAATGGCATAAAGCGATTTCCGCGAAGAGCCCATCCTGCCTTTTTCCTGGCATCCAGAAGAAATTCAAAAGATTCATCCAAGAATGCTTCTATCTGCTTTTTTCCGTCCCCTCTTGTCTTTCCAACCCAAACGTGCCCGTATTTGGAAAACAAATTGCGGATAAGCGCAATTTGCTCCTCTTTAGTGCTGCCGCAATCTATTTTTATTGTCCTGCTTTTCTTTCCAACCTTGCGAACCCTCAAATCCCCTATTGCAAAACCAATAAGGTATGCCTTTTCGCATTCGTCCCATGAAAAAGGTTTTCTTGCGTATCTTACGTGTGATGTGGAAATGTCTCTTGCAATGCCAAGTTTGGCTATCTTCCTGTGGACTGTTGACCTGCCACATCCCAATTTCTCGGCAATTTTCCGCGTTGACATCCGCTCATTTGCATAAAGCCGCCTGAACTCCCCATCGCCAACCTTCAGTTTTGAAACTCCGGCACTTCTAAGCCCTACTTTGGCCTCCCTAAGCCTCTTAATGACAGTTGCTTTGCAACATCCATATTTTTTGGCAATCCTGCCGCTGCCCATCTTCTCATTTTTGTAGAGGTGGACGATTTCATCCAGCGGCAAATCTTTCATGGCAGCAATTATACAACGACCTTTTTAAACTATGGGTGCATCAGACCTACCGAATTGTTAGAATGTGGCGAGCAAAACATATAAACTTCGTTGAAAGCTTTAGTCTGATAGGAATAATACTGCCTTCGTCGTATAGGAAAACAATATATATCCTCTTTGTGTATTAAGTTGTCCTAAGTGGGATTGTTATGGCAGAAGAGGACATTTCAGAAGTTATAAGCGAATTCGAGGACTTTTTATCGTCAGGCTACAAGAAGCAAATAGACGACCTTGTTGGAAACTATCCCAAGAAAAAGAGCCTGAACGTGGATTTCCTTGATTTGGAAAGGTACGACCCTGACCTTGCGGATGCGCTTGTAAAAAAGCCGGATTTGCTCATAGATGCGGCGCAAAAGGCACTGGTTGCAATCGGGCATCCCATGCCGGATATGGAATTCGAGCCGCACGTGCGCTTCTTCAACCTGCCTGACAAGGACATAATGATTCAGGGCATAAGCTCAAGCAACATTTCAGAGCTCATCTCATTCAAGGGCGTAATTACAAAGCGAAACGAGGTGCTGCACCGCGTAAAAATCGCAATTTACGAATGCCTTAGCTGCGGGGAAACCTACAAGCTTGCAATCACTAAAAAAACGCAGCCGCCCCAAATGTGCGAAAAGTGCAAGAAAAACACACTTAGGCTTGATGAGGACAACTCATATTTCATGGACGTGCAGCGCGCAGAGGCGCAGGAGCTTCTTGAAAGGGTAAAAGGCGGCGCACCGGCAGCGCGCATACAACTTTGGTTTGAGGACGACTGGGTAAACATAATAACTCCCGGCGACAACGTAGTGATAACCGGCATAATGCGCATAGTTCCCCCGCAGAGGCAAAAAGGCAGGTCTGAAAACACTACCATTTACACAAAATACATTGACGTTGTGCACGTCCTTGGCTTGCAGCGCGACTTTGAGCAGGTGGAAATAAGCGAGGAAGAGGGAAAGCAAATACGCGACCTTGCAACCGAGGCGCATCTTTTTGAAAAGCTCAAAAAATCAGTTGCACCCGCGATTTACGGGCACGACGAGGTAAAGGAAGCCCTTGTGCTTCAGCTTTTCGGGGGCGCAAAGGAAAAACAGATGCCAGGGGGCGGCCCAATCCGAAGCGACATACACGTGCTCCTTATCGGCGACCCAGGCAGCGCAAAAACGCGCTTTTTGCAGCAAATCCGCGAGCTTGCGCCCAAGAGCATTTTTGTGAGCGGCAAGTCCACTACAGGTGTCGGTCTTACTGCTTCCGCAGAGCGCGATGAATTCGGGGATGGAAGCTGGTCCCTTAAGGCAGGCGCACTAGTTCTTGCATCGGGCGGAATCGCCTCAATAGACGAGTTTGACAAAATAGACCAGAATGAACGTTCTGCATTGCATGAAGTTATGGAATCCCAGACAGTTTCAGTTGCAAAGGCAGGCATTGTAACTTCTTTTAAGGCAAAAACCGCAATTTTAGCTGCTGCAAACCCCAAGCACGGCAGGTTTGACCCGAACAAATTGCCCGGGGACCAGTTTGACATCCCGCCCACCCTTCTCTCAAGGTTTGATTTGATTTTCCCCATCATGGACGTGATGGACGAGGACAAGGACACAAAGCTTGCGGAGCACATACTTCTTTCCCACAAGCGTGCAACTGCGGCGCGCAGCGAGGCAGGGGGCAAAATACCGGATGCAAAATTCTACGACCCGGATTTGATAGACCCAAAATTCCTTACAAAATACATCGCATATGCGCGCCAGACCGTTACGCCCAAGCTCACAGATGAAGCGATGGACAAGATAAAAACATATTATGTCGAGATGAGGCGCATGGGGCGCGCGCAGGGAGGCGGCGCAGTCCCTATTACCCCAAGGCAGATAGAGGGGCTTGTACGGCTTTCCGAAGCAGGCGCAAAGGCTCGGCTCTCTCCGATAGTTGAGGCAATGGACGCCGAGCGCGCAATAAAGATAACCGACTTTGTGATACACAAGATAATGATGGACCGCGAAACAGGCAGGATTGATTCGGACATAATTTCAACCGGCAAGCCCAAATCCCACGTTGACAAGATGGAGACGATAATGAACATCGTGCGCTCAATGCAAAAGGAATACGACATGGTGGAAATCGCCAAAGTCATAGAGGAGGCAAAGACCAACTACAACGTTGAGGAAGCCCTTGCGCGCCGCCTTGTTGATGATTTGATATACCAGGGGGAACTCTACAAATCCAAGCACGGGTTCGTGAAAGTCGTTGATGCGGAGAAGGGCTAACCGCGATGTTCCATAAGCTTAAATCTGCGCCAAACCCTATTCTTATTCAAATCCCTTAAATCCCAGACTGCAAGATTAACTTCTCTTACCTTGAATTTGCCGAAATCCAGCGTTTTCCCAGAAATTATTTTTACGTCTTGATTAAGCATTCCGATAGAAGCATGCGGGACATAATTTTCGTTTTCAAATTGTGGCTGGCTGCTTGGCAAAGCTCCGAACAAGCGCTTATGCAACATAATCAATTCATCTGATTTCACTTTTGCGAAAAGTGCAGTTGGAAATTTCGAAACTCCCTGAATATTCACTTCAAACGGCTTTTGCCCATCAAGAATTTTCTTTGATTCCCTAGCCCAACCATCAAGCACTTCTTTCTCAGGCATTTCATCACATAGCGAAATTGCCTTGAGGGTGCAATGGCACAATCCAGATTTTCTCCAATCAAATGCGACTTTACCTGAAGCCTTAACTTCTTTCAAGGCTTCAACTATTCTTCTTGGCAGAAAGAAACCCAGTGCTATTGAATAATTTGCCATTGTTTGGCAAATATCAGGCATTTTTTATAAAATTGCTTTGTTTTTTTTCACTTCCCAGTGTCCGTTCCTGTACGAACCAATGCGGCGCAGAAGCCCCATTTTCTTCAGCTTTGAAATATTCTCCAGAATGCTTTTTCGCGAAATTCCAACCTCTTTTGCGAGCCCAACGACGCTTATTGGAATATCCTTGGCAATAAGTGCAAGTATCCTCTCCTGATTTTTGGTCACCTTTTTGGTCACCTTTTTGGTCACCTTTTTAGTGGCCCCACTTTCTCGAACTGGTCTCTCAAACACAATGGTAAACCAAAAATCGCTTACCTGAAAATGCGGGCCCCTCAGCCCGTATTTTCCCATTGCCCTTCTCATCCTCGCAATGCCGGTGCCTGCCTGCTCAACCAAATCCATCCTTTGCATGAGGGAAAAAAGCAGCTTGTTTCGCGGCATGCTCCTTTTCCCAAGCTCCTCCCTGCTCAAGCCGCTCACAAGCCCTCCATGATTCGTTATTTCCGCCCTGTCGGAATATATTTCCACAAATATGCTTGTAGTTGCAAAATAGTTTCGGTGCGCAATCGCATTGAGGACTGCCTCGCGCAGCGCCTCTTCGGGCAGCTCAAGCTCCTCCCTGCGCGGCCCGCTTCCCTCTATTATGTATCTTGTGCGCAGGTTCATTTTCAGGTAATTTATCGTCTTCTCATAGTTTGAATAAAGGTCTTCAGAAAATTCCTTTCTGTCCAGTATGTTCACCCTTTCATTTCCCTGAAATATAATGCACGTAATTGTTGCCCAGCTTATGAATCTGCGCACGTCCTTTGCAAACAGAAGCACCCCTGCGTTTTTCATAAGCCCCTTTTCAAGCAAAGACATGTTGGAAAGCAATTCGGATGCTTTCACAACCCTGCTTATTCCACAGAGGGAAACAAAGTTCCTATACGCCGATTTTGAAATATCCTTTCCAATATCAAAAGAGCGGTTCACCTGCTCATCAAACAATATCAAACCCTCATCCCTGAAAAACTCCCGTATCTCCTCTCTGTTCAATTGCTGCGAGTTCGCCCCGTGGCGCACAAAGAATTTTCCCCCATACGAATACGGCTTTTTCACGCCTCTTGGCACATCCACAGCCAAAACATCGCCAATCTGTAGTGCCGAAACCTCAAGCTTTGGATCCATGTTCCTCGCAATGTCCTGCACTTGGGATTTTAGCCTATTTGTTACCCTAACTCCAGTTGCCTCTCCCCCATCAGAAACCCCAAGAAGAACTGTGCCACCCTGTGCATTTGCAAATGCGCAAATTGCCTTTCCCAATGAGTCGGCATCAAATGCTTTCTTGAATTCAACCTTCGCACTTTCGCCGTTTTTCACCAGCTTCCTAAGCCCATGCGCATCCATGTGAAAATCAAATTTCTGTTATTTATAAAGAGGAGGAAGGTAACTTTCCACTGGATTTATCCTCTATCTACAACTTTTTTCCCATACGGGCAATAAGGCAAAATTGGGCACTCCTCGCACTTTGGATTCCTTGCAATGCAAAATTTCCTTCCGTGCGCAACAAACAAGTTGGAAAGATGCACCCAGTCCGAATGTGGCACGATTTTCTGCAAATCTTTCTCAATTTTGTTCTGCTCTTTCTCTTTTGTAAGCCCCATCCTCTGCGATAAGCGCATTGCGTGCGTATCAACAGGAATTCCCTCTATTACCCCATGCGCATTCCCAAGCACAATGCTTGCGGTTTTTCGCGCAACACCTGGAAGCTTGAGCATTTCCCCCATGCTGCGCGGGATTTTTCCCCCGTGCTGTTCGTGTATTATTTTGCATGCGGCACGGATGTTCTTCGCTTTATTCCTATAAAAGCCGCAGGAATGTATGTAATTTTCAAGCTCTTTCTGGCTTAGATTTGCAAAGTCTTGCGCACTTTTGCATTTTGAAAAAAGCGCGGGCGTCTCCTTGTTCACGCGCGCATCCGTGCACTGCGCCGAGAGCATTACAGCGACAAGCAATTGCACATTATTTCCAAAATCAAGGGAGCATTTTGCGTGCGGATAAGTGCGTTTGAGAATTGAGAGTATTCCCATAAACCTCTCTTTCTTTGCCTTTCCACTTTCCATGCTTCCTTTTCCAATAGATACACTTTTATACCGTGCATTCATATCTTAAGATAACAAGGGCCCGTAGCTCAGCCTGGATAGAGCGGCAAAAATGCCAATTGCATTTCCGCAAGCCTTCTAAGCTGATGGTCGAGGGTTCAGGTTAAGATTTAAAGCTTAACCGCCTAAAAATCCCTTCGGGCCCGTTTATACTTTACACATTCTGGGACAAGCAGGTGAGACAATGGACAAAAAAATGCAAGACATAATAGAAATGCTGGAAATAGTTACCGGCGATACATCTGTTCCCAAGAATATAAGAAAAGCCCTTACAGAGGCGCGCGACAAGCTCAAAAGCAACGACGATTTGCCGGTAAAGGTTTCTTCCGCAGTATATTCCCTTGATTCTGTGAGCGAGGACATCAACATGCCCATGCATGCGCGCACGCAGATTTGGACAATACTCTCGGCGCTTGAGGGGATAAAGACAGAATAGACATCTGAGGTGGTTTGGATGCTTGAAATACTATTTGGATTGGCAGTTTTGGGCGCAGCATTCGTATTCATATCACTAAAAATAATACGCCCAAGCGAAAGGGGCCTTGTGGAACGCTTTGGAAAATACCACGCCTACAAGGAACCAGGGCTAGTAATACTCATCCCCTTCATTGACAAGCTTGTTACTGTGGACATAACAGAGGACATGGTGGATGCTGCAAAGCAGGAAGTAATTACAAAGGACAGCCTGAATGCGCAGGTGGATGCCCAGATATACTTCAAAATAATGGAAGACGAGGCAAGCGTGAAAAAAAGCCAGTATGCGGTGAGTGATTACTACTTGCAGATAACCGCGCTTGCAAGGACAACGCTGCGTGCCATAATCGGCGGTTTGTCGCTTACAGAGGCAAACCAGGACCGAAACAAGATAAATTTCGAGCTCGCGCACCAGCTCGGCTCCCAGACAAAGGCATGGGGCATACAGGTCGTGAGGGCAGAGCTTAAGGAAATACAGCCACCCGAAGAAGTGCAGGCAGTAATGAACAAGGTCGTTGTTGCGGAGAAGGAAAAAACAGCGGCAATTGATTTTGCAACTTCCAAGGAAACGCAGGCCGACGGAGAGAAAAGAGCAACAATAAAAAGTGCCGAAGCCGACAAGCAGCAGAAAATCCTGCGAGCGCAGGGAGATGCGGAGGCGCGCATAAGGGTTGCTGAAGCCGAGGCAAAGGCAATCGAAGTGACTGCAAAGGCAAATGCCGAGCGCATAAAGCTTGTGAACGAATCAGCACAAAAGTATTTCAAGGGTGAGGCAGTTGAGCTTAGGCGCCTTGAGGCGGCGGAGAAGGTGCTGGAAAATTCCACAAAACTCATAGTGCCGCAGGGTTCAAACCTGATAAACCTCGTAGGGGATGCGGTTGGCTCCCAGATAATCCCATACGATATGGGCAAGAACAGGAAGAAATAATCGCAAACTGCCCATTTTCTTTTTATTCCTTGCCTTTTTAACTTCTTCATGCTTGACGACACGGCGCTTGCATTCGGCATAAGCGCCTTTATTTCAGTGCTTGCAATAGTGAACCCTCTTTCCACAATAGGCGTGTTTCTTTCCCTTACGAAAAACATGAAGGAGAACGAGGCAAACAGGATTGCATTCCGCTCAAGCATTGTCGCCTTCTGCGTGCTCATTTTCTTTTCCCTATCCGGCTTTTTCCTTTTCCAGATGTACGGCATCACTTTGGAGGCTTTTCGAATCGCCGGCGGCATAGTGCTCTTTGCAATAGGCATGCAGCTTGTTTTCCCCTCCCCAAATTCCAAAAACTCTGCGCAGGGCAGCAAGCAAATTTATCTCATTCCTCTTGCAATCCCAATGGCTTCGGGCCCTGGCGCAATCACAACTACAATAGTGCTTGCAAGCCAAGCCTTTACAATCGCGCACGAGTTCGTCCTCTGGATTGCAATATTCCTTGCATGCACGATAAACTACGTTGTGCTGCGCTTTGCCGAATCCATACATGAGCGCATAGGGAAAGAAGGACTTGCAGTGCTCATAAAAATAATGGGCTTGCTCATATGCGCAATAGGCGTGCAGTTCATAATAAACGGCATGAAAGTCGCGTTCCCGATATTCGCCTAAATCTCAAGCTCTCCCTTTGCAACATCCAAGCGCACAACTTTTCCCTCAAAAGCCGCAAGCTTCTCAAATTCCACCTTGTCAAGCATGGGGATGCCTGAAATAATCGCGCCAACCGCAACAATCGTCTCCGCCTCCTTATTCACAATTGCCGCAGGCGCCTTTCCTGCTTTCTTTAAGCGATAAAGAACGTACGAGCCAACAGTAGAGCCTTTCCCGTTTGGAAATGCAAGCACCTTTCCGGATATGCATTTTCCCTCCAGAGGATGCCCCTTCTCAACTACAATGCCCGTAGTTGCATCCACCCCACCGTAAAAAGAGATGGGTTGTGAGGAGAAAAGAAGCTCGCCCTTTGCTTTTCCAGCAAAAATTTCACGACCTTTGAAAGTTTGCATAATATCTAGCTCCACTTGCCCTCAATTGCGCAATTTATGCATTTTTCAATGCTCCCGACTTTTGTCTTGAACTTGTTTTTCGCCCTTGAATAATAGCAGCTTTTTGCAGAGTCGCTTGCAACGCACGCAAACCTGCCCTTTATGGGCGCCACCACCATGCAGGTATCCGCAGCGAATTTTGCGCCGCTTTTCTCTATTTCCTGCGCAAGCCCTTTTTTTTGCGCCTCCTGCAAAACTTGGCGTGAAATGCAAAGCCAGGTCTCAACTTTCACCTTCTTGCCTTTTAGCATGCCTGCAATTTTTTCAACTTCCTGCATTGAGAGGTGCGGGCATCCCAGCGCTACCAAATCCGGCTGCGCATCATCGCTCATTGAAGAGAGTGCAGAGGATATGTCGGCTGCAGACAAGCTTATGCTTTCTGCGGGAATTTTGGTTTTATTTGGTGTGATTCCCTGCATGTGGAACATCGAGGTGCCCCCATAAGTTGCAATTGAGGCGCAAAGGGACTTGAGTTCTTCTACAGAAGCGGATTTTATGCCCAAGAAGAGAGGTATTTTGTTCCCGATTTTCTCCCCTGTAGCTTTTCCAAGCGCACCGAACATTTCAGTCCCGCTTACATTTCCCTCCACTTTCACAACAACCTGCGCCTGCCTGTTTTTCTCAAGGTGCATCCCATAAAGCGGGGTTTTTCCGCAAATTGCGGCTGCAAGCGCAGAAGGTCCGCCTTCGCGGTTTGTGCGCGCACCCAAAACTGAATTCGCATAGCACACCGCAGAGGATTCGCTCCATGCAACGTGCTCTCCCTCTTTTGGCTTGTTCCCAATGAAATACGGGGTGCACGTGCACGATGGAATAATGCCCATTTTCACAAATGCATCCACCACGAGCTTTTGCTTTTTTGCAAATTCCTCGCTTATCCCAAGTGCCTTGTAATTTTCCAAGTCCATTCCGGCAGGGTTAAGCGTAGTGAGCACGCGCACTCTACCATCCTTTGCAAGCTCTGCCAAATACTCCAGCCCCGCATCACCTAAATTATCGTAAGATACCCCTGCAACCTGCACCGAAGAAACAGGCGCAAGCTTTTCAGCCCCATATATCTTTCCAAGCGCAACAAGGATTTCCATTGACTGCTTTGCAGCATGCCCAAACTTTCCCGCAAGCATTTCCTTATCCGCATCATTGAGTATC